>Ga0214478_100380_pt1 | contig 26106 bp, 24 predicted proteins | sample M1_20Mar14CPVII9_2_FD_178001 | JGI IMG/M metagenome (GOLD analysis project Ga0214478, IMG submission 178001) | Marine eukaryotic communities from Monterey Bay, California, United States - M1_20Mar14CPVII9sort6BwellD7 | ecosystem: Environmental > Aquatic > Marine > Unclassified | place: USA...
CCCCTGGCGTTCCTCTGGATCGGCGCGATCTGGACCGGTACCGCTCCCCTTGAGACAGACCTTGCCGCCCGCGCAACCAGCGCGCTGAAGGACACGGTGCTGGACAAGACCCTGATCGCCGTCTCTGGCCGTGATGTCAAACTGTCGGCGGATGCGTTCTCGGAGGAGGGCCGGCGCAGCGCGACATCCCAGGTCGAGGCCGTCAATGGCGTACGGCTGGTCAATGACAACACCAGCCTGATCCCGGAAGCCAAACCCTTTGTATGGTCCATTGAGCGCGACGTGGTGCGCGTCACGCTTAGCGGCAATGCACCGCTGCCGGCGATCAAGGCCAGGCTGGCGGAGGCCGCGCGCGCCGCGCTCAAGGGCACGGAAATCTCCGACAGGATGACATTGGCGCGGGGCGCGTCGTCAAAATTCGATAATGCCGCGCTGCTGCTGATCGATCAGGTCGGCAAGCTCAAGGACGGCAAGATCACGCTCAGCGACAACAACGTCACTTTAACCGGAATGGCGCGGGAGATCGGCAATCGCGAGGCGATTCAGGCCGCATTGAAAAACCTGCCCGAGGGTTTTTCGGTGAAAGAAAATGCCATCAAGGCGCCGCCGTATGTCTTCCAGGCCACCAAGGACCCGGTGGCGAACACGGTTACGCTTGCCGGTTACGTGCCGGACAACAATGTGCACGCGGCCATCGTTGCGGCGGTCGGCCGCAAGTTCTTCTCCGAGAAGCTGGTGGACAATCTCAAGGCGAGCGTCGGCGCGCCGCAGGGATTCCAGAACGCGGTAGTGGCCGCGCTCGGCGCGCTGTCGCGGGTCTCGACCGGGTCGCTGGTGATCTCGGATCGCGAAGCGAAACTGTCGGGTGATGCGCTTTACGCGGTGGCGGCGGACCAGATCCGCGGCGGCATCGGCGGCGAGTTGCCGCAGGGCTGGACCGCGAAAGCGGAAGTGTCCGTCAAGCCGGTGGCCAGCGCGGTCGATCCCACGGTTTGCCAGCAGTTGTTCTTCGAACTGCTGGCCAAGGCGAAAATCAGGTTCGACTCGGGGCGCGCGACCATCGACAAGGATTCCATGGGGCTTCTCGACAAGCTCATCGAGACGGCGCTGCGTTGTCCCAACGCAAACATCGAAGTCGCCGGCCACACCGACACCGACGGCGACAACAACATCAATATAGCGCTGTCCGAGAAGCGCGCGCAGGCGGTCGCTGACTATCTGATCAAGGCCGGTCTGCCGCCGGACAGGTTGAAAGCCGTGGGCTACGGCAGTTCGCAGCCTGTCGCGGCCAACGATACCGACGAAGGCAAGGCCAAGAACCGGCGCATCGATTTTGTGGTGAAGTGAGCATGACCTATCTTGCGACATTCAACTGGGGCTGGTTGCTGGCGTCAGGCCTGCTCGGTCTCGCGATGGGATGGATCGCGGTCGTGCATCGCGGACGGGGCTGGGCGGTCGTCACGCTGCGCAAGGTCGCGGTGCTGATTGCGGGACTGGTGCTGGCTTCGGTATTTCACCTGGCCCCCGGCCGCTTCGGCTACTGGCTGGATCTCGGTCTGGTCATGCTGGCTGCCTACGTCGCAGGTTGCGCCGTTGGCTCGTGGTTGCGCAACCTCGTGGTCTCGCGACATGCGCCGGGAATTGAGGCGTGAATGATCTGACGTCGTATTTCCGGATGCTCGGTCACTACATGCGTGGGCGAATGTCCGGCTCTACGACGCCGCGGCCCGTCTCGATGAAACGCAGTACAAGGCCGACCGCGGCGCTTTCTTCAAGTCCGTCCACGGCACGCTGAACCATCTGCTGGTCACCGATCGCATATGGATGAAGCGATTTACCGGCGAAGGCGACGCGCCGGGCCGGCTCGATGCGATCCTGTTCGAGACATTCGATGCGCTCCGCGCCGCCCGCGTAGCAGAGGATGCCCGGATCGCAGCCTACGCCGACGGACTCAACGAAACGCGGATTGCGGGAACGATTTCCTACCGGCGCCTCTCCGGCCCCGAGCCGTTCGTGCAGCAACTTGCTCCCGCCCTGGCGCATTGGTTCAATCACCAGACCCATCATCGCGGTCAGACTCATGCGCTTTTGACAGGGCTCGGGCAGCCGTCCATCGAACTGGACCTGCTGTTTTTTCAGCGCGAGCAGGCCAAACCGGCGTCATCGCCATGACACGCTGGTGACACCGTTGCGGTGCAACGGGTGGCGGTAGCTTTGCGGTATTCTTAACGTGACTTCCGGCTGGCAAATGGGCTCAAATCGACAAGTCGGCCTCGCGGTCGCGTGGCCGGTCTGCTAGGACATCATCAGCCGGGAAGTGGTTGTTTGAATTTTGAGGTCTGGATGCTGGAGACACTGCGCGGGGCCATCGCGTACATGCGCGAGAAGCAAATCCTGCACAAGCTTGGTGTCGCGATCAGCATCGCGATCATCGCGACCGCTTGCTACATACTCTATCACATGCTTCAGGGGCTCGACGTCGATGACCTTTATGAAGCATTGCGCGGGACCGAGATCCGAACCATCGTGCTGGCCGGGCTTTGCGTCGCTGCCGGCTACTTCACGCTGACGTTCTATGACCTGTTTGCGCTGCGCGCGATCGGCCGCAACGACGTCCCCTATCGCGTGGCCGCATTTGCCGGCTTCACCAGTTATTCGATCGGTCACAATGTCGGCGCCAGTGTTTTCACCGGCGGCGTGGTGCGCTATCGCGTCTACTCCGCCTGGGGACTTTCGGCGGTGGATGTCGCCAAGGTCTGTTTCCTTGCCGGATTGACCTTCTGGCTCGGCAACGCTGCGGTGCTGGGTCTCGGCGTCGCCTATCATCCGGAGGCGGCGGCTTCCATCGACAAGCTGCCGGTCTGGCTCAATCGCACCGCGGCGATCGCCATTCTGATCGGCCTGACAGCCTATGTTGTGTGGGTCTGGACGAAGCCGCGCGAAGTCGGCCGCGGCAACTGGACCGTCACTCTTCCCGGCGGTCCGCTGACGCTGCTGCAGATCGTGATCGGCATCGTCGATCTCGGCTTCTGCGCGCTGGCGATGTACATCCTCGTTCCCGACGAGCCCCATGTCGGCTTCGTCGTCGTCGCGGTGATCTTCGTGTCGGCGACGCTGCTCGGCTTCGCCAGCCATTCCCCGGGCGGTCTCGGGGTGTTCGATGCGGCGATGCTGGTGGGGCTGTTTCAGTTCGACCGGGAAGAACTGCTGGCCGGCATGCTGCTGTTCCGGGTGCTCTATTATCTGATCCCGTTCATGCTTTCTGTCATCTTGCTCTCGCTTCGAGAGGTTATTGTGGGCCTCCGGGCGAAGCGGGTTGCGGCGGCCTTGCACAGGCTTGATGAAGCCGCGAAACCCTCGCCGCCCCGCGGATCGGGATCTCCGGTCTCGTAACACGCGCTCGCGAAACAGGTACGGCGCATGACGGTGACATCCCCCAATTCAGGTTTCGCGCCGTGGCCGGATCGGTTGCGGCGGGCGGCGATCATCCTGATCGCGACCGCACTTGGCCTCACTGCTGCGGTGGTGTTCGGCGGCCTGACTCTGCCGCAAGCCGGATTGATCTTTCTGGTGATCGCTGGCGCGGCGCTGGTGCCGTGGCATCTGCATCAATCCGTTCCCACCAGCGAGGACATGATCGGCGCGCGGCCCGCTGAAACACCGGTTGTGCAGGCACTGGTCGGCGGAATGCCGGACGCGGCGGTGCTGCTGGATCGCGCCGGACGCGTGCTGCATTTCAATACCGCGGCGGGTCAGCTGGCTCCGGCCTTGCGCAAGAACGAACTCGCGCTGTTCGCGCTGCGCTCACCCGAGATCATCGCAGCGCTTCGCGAAGCCATCGCCACCCGCCAGCAGCAACGCGCCAGCTATGTCGATCACGTTCCCATCGATCGCTGGATGGAGTTGATCGTGACGCCGGTGTCGCTGCCGACCGCGTTCGGCGGCAGCGAATATTGCATCCTGATGACGTTCCACGACCAGACCCCGCTGCGCCGGGTCGAGGAAATGCGCGCGGACTTCGTCGCCAATGCGAGTCATGAATTGCGCACCCCGCTGGCGGCGCTGTCGGGTTTCATCGACACCCTGCAAGGTCCGGCGCGCGAGGACCCGAAAGCGCGCGAGCGCTTTCTCGGCATCATGCATGCGCAGGCAACGCGCATGGCGCGGCTGATCGACGATCTGTTGTCGCTGTCGCGGGTCGAACTGAGCGCGCATGTGCGTCCCGAGAAGCTGGTCGACGTCGTGCCGCTGGTGCGTCAGGTGGTCGATGGCCTCGAGCCGCTGGCGAGCGAACGGCAGGTTGCGATCGAGATCGATCTGCCGGAGGCGCCTGTGCTGATCGCGGGCGATACCGAAGAATTGCTGCGGGTGTTCGAGAACCTGATCGAGAACGGCCTCAAATACGGTGCGTCCGGCCGGCGCGTGGTGGTGTCGCTGAGCGAGCCTGCGCCGGATGATGCGGCCGGTGAGGTTCGTCTCGCGGTGCGCGATTTCGGTCCCGGCATTCCACCCGAGCATCTGCCCCGGCTGACCGAGCGGTTCTATCGCGTCGATGCCGGTGACAGCCGCGCGCAAGGCGGTACGGGCCTCGGTCTGTCGCTGGTCAGGCACATCCTCATTCGCCATCGCGGACGGCTGCTGATCGAGAGCGTGTTCGGACACGGCGCGACCTTCACCGCATGCTTCCCGGCGACCAAGACCGCGGTCACCGACAAGGCTGCGGCGAAGGAATAGGACGAACAAGGCCGCGGCCGCAGTTTCGCCGCGCAATCATAAAGCCGCCATTTGCATCGAAGTTCGCCGCCACTTCGCAACAAAAAAGCCTCATCGGTTCGATGAGGCCTTTTCGCGTCTTATGTCGTTCGAAGCGTTGAGCTTTCGCCTACTTGGTCGGCCGCGAGGTGCGGCGCCGGTCGCTCGCCGGCTGATAGGCCACGCGCGAGTGATGCGCGCAGTAAGGCAGGCTGTTGAGCGCCTTGCCGCCGCAGAAAAAGAAATCCGCGCTGCCCGGATCGCCGACCGGCCAGTGGCAGGTGCTTTCATTCAGTTCCAGCAGGCTCAACCGCTGGCTCATTGGCACCACGTTGTCGTAGGCGATCGGATCGGGCTCGGCCTCGACTTCAAAGGCATGGGCGAGCGCAGTGTTGCCGCGCGACACCGGGCGACTGATCCGCATCATGTGCTGCGCGGGCCGTGCCGCCTTGCGCTGTCGCGGCGCCGCCGAGGAGGGGCTCTTGGCGCGGCCTGACAGGCCCAGCCGATGCACCTTGCCGATCACGGCGTTGCGGGTGATGTTTCCGAGTTCAGCGGCGATCTGGCTTGCCGAAAGTCCGGCTTCCCAAAGCTTCTTCAACTGCTCAACGCGATCGTCGGTCCAGCTCATTACCGTCATCGCACACTTCCTTTTGGTATCGCGCCGGCCATTTTTGACGCGGCGTCGCGATTGCAAATCGTCCAAAATCCCTGTCGGCAGAATCCCTTAGCCCTCGCCGGTTGCATGAAGAGCGACCGGGCGTTTACGCCTTACCGAAGACAAGCGAGGATCAGAACTGCCGCACGAGATGTCGTACCCAACATCAGGAATGCTACAATATGCCGTGACTCACGCGCAAGAGTCGGGCGTTGCGCGTCCACATGTTCCGGCTAAAAAGCAAATAAATTCGATCTTGGTGCGACGTCCACAAACCGTGATTTCCCGGTTCAGGGCGGGTGCCGAGGTGCTGGAACGGGCCTGAAACTGCCAAATTGTATGCTTGTGGCAGCGGCATGCGGGTCCTCGATGGATCCCGGGAGGGCGCGCGTGGATTGACACCACATCGTCCACCAATAGAATAACGGCTACGTGCCGCCTTTCGGGCGGCACGTTTCGTTTCCGGGGCAGGCAAGCGAGCGACAAACGCTGATGCGGCCGCAATGCTGTTGTCCCATACCATCGATCAGGTCACCATGAGCCACACTGCCAAACCGCATCTCGACTCTCACATGTTGCCGGTTTTTGCCCGCGCCGATGTCGCTTTCGAGCGCGGCGAGGGTCCGTGGCTGATCGCGACCAATGGTGACCGCTATCTCGATTTCACCAGCGGCGTGGCGGTGAATGCGCTTGGCCATGCCCATCCGCATCTGGTCGCTGCCGTACAGGAACAGGCCGCGAAGCTGTGGCATGTTTCGAACCTGTTCACGATTCCGGAAGGTGAGCGGCTGGCGACACGGCTGTGTGATGCAAGCTTCGCGGACGTGGCTTTCTTCTGCAACTCCGGCGCGGAAGCGATGGAGGCGTGCATCAAGATGGCGCGCAAGTTTCAGGCGGTGAACGGCAGGCCGGAACGCTACCGGCTCATTACGTTTGAGGGTGCATTCCACGGGCGCACGCTCGCCACGCTCGCCGCCGGCGGCCAGCAGAAGTATCTCGAAGGCTTCGGGCCACGGGTCGAGGGTTTTGATCAGGTTCCGCTCGGCGATCTTGAAGCGACCAAGAAGGCGATCGGTCCGCACACCGCCGGCATCCTGATCGAGCCTTGGCAGGGCGAAGGCGGTGTGCGCGCGGCTGATCCTGCGTTCTTCCGCGCGTTGCGGCAGCTCTGCGACGATAACAAGCTTGTTCTGGTGTTTGACGAAGTGCAGACCGGCATGGGCCGTACCGGGACACTGTTCGCCTATGAGAAGACCGGCGTCGAGCCGGACATCATGGCGCTGGCGAAGGCGCTCGGCGGCGGGTTTCCGATGGGCGCGTGCCTTGCCACGGCCGCTGCAGCAGCCGGCATGACGCCGGGTACGCATGGCTCGACCTTCGGCGGCAATCTGCTTGCTGTAGCAGCAGGTAACGCCGTGCTCGATGTGATGCTGGCGCCGAAATTCTTTGAGAGCGTTCAGCGCTCGTCTCTGGTGCTGAAACAGAAGCTGGCGTCGATCGTCGATCGCTATCCCGATGTGATCGATGAAGTCCGTGGCGATGGCCTGCTGATCGGCCTCAAGGCTGTGACCCCGGCGGGCGATCTCGTCGGCGCGTTGCGCGATGAGAAGCTGCTCACTGTTGGCGCCGGTGAAAACGTGGTGCGGCTACTGCCGCCGCTGATCGTCACTGAAACGGAAATCGACGACGCGGTGTCGCGTATCGAGCGCGTCTGCGCGAAGTTCACGCGGACGTCGGCGCGGCGTGAGGCGGTATAATGAGTAAGTCTCCGCGACATTTCCTCGATCTGTTTGACGTGCCCACCAGGGAGTTGCGTGCGATCCTCGACGCCAGCGTGGCGATGAAGAACAAGCGTAAGGCCGGTGATACATCCAGCAAGCCGCTCGATGGCAAGACGCTGGCCATGATCTTCGACAAGCCGTCGACGCGAACCCGCGTCTCGTTCGACGTTGGCATGCGCCAGCTCGGAGGCGAAGCCATCATGCTGACCGGTGCTGAAATGCAACTCGGGCGCGGCGAGACCATCGCCGATACTGCCCGGGTGCTATCGCGTTTCGTCGATGCCATCATGATCCGGATTCTCAACCACGAGGCGCTGACCGAGCTTGCGGCTCATGCGACCGTGCCTGTGATCAACGGACTGACCCGCCGCTCGCACCCCTGCCAGGTGATGGCGGACGTCATGACGTTCGAAGAACATCTCGGCCCGATCAAGGGTCGCACCGTGGCGTGGACCGGGGACGACAACAACGTGTTGGCGTCGTGGGCGCATGCCGCGGAGCGGTTCGGCTTCAATCTGCGCGTTGCGACGCCGCCGGAACTGGCGCCGAACAAGCTGCTGAAAGACTGGATCAAGACCACGGGCGCGCCGATCGTGCTCGGCACCAAGGCCGAAGAAATGGTGCGCGGCGCCGACTGCATTGTCACCGACACCTGGGTATCGATGGGCGACAAGGACGGCGAACATCGGCACAATCTGCTGAAGCCCTATCAGGTCAACGCCAAGCTGATGTCGCTGGCCAATCCCGGCGCTATCTTCATGCACTGTCTGCCGGCGCATCGTGGTGACGAAGTCACCGACGAGGTGATCGACGGTCCGCAGTCGGTGGTGTTCGACGAGGCGGAAAATCGCCTGCACGCGCAAAAGGGCATTCTGGCCTGGTGCCTGCACGCGATTGGCTAGGTGTTTCCGGAGCCCGTGAGCTGATCACATCCCGGCTCGCGCATTTTCGGATGGCCTTTGTTCCCGATCCGCTCCCTTTTTTGCGGATCGAGGCGTCCTATATTGTGCGGGCACCCTGCTTGACCCACCATTGCCCTGGAGCCGAAAATCAGACCGGACATGGTTTGAGCGTTCCACAGCGGCAATTCGTTTCCTCCTGACCAGAATGCGCATGACATGACTCTCGAAAGCCAAATTCGTGCCCCCTCCGCAACGCCGGTGGACGATGCGGTGCTGCCCTTCGATGTGAGTGCACTTGATGTGCGCGGCCGGCTTACGAAGATGGGACCGGCGCTCGACGACATTCTCACCAAACACGATTATCCCGCGCCCGTTGGCAAGCTGCTCGGCGAAGCCATCGTGCTGACGACACTTCTCGGCTCGACGCTCAAGTTCGAGGGGCGCTTTATCTTGCAAACCCAGACCGACGGTCCGGTGTCGCTGATCGTTGTCGATTTTCAGGCGCCTGACCGCCTGCGTGCCTATGCGCGGTTCGATGCCAGCAGACTCGAGGCGGGTCAGGACTCCGCGGCGCTGCTCGGCCACGGCCACCTTGCGATGACCATTGATCAGGGTGCTGACATGAGCCGCTATCAGGGTCTCGTGGCGCTGGAGGGCGGCAATCTGGAAGACGCCGCGCATGAATATTTCCTGCGCTCGGAGCAGATCCCGACACGGGTGCGGCTGGCGGTCGGCGAGGAGTTTCGTGGCGGCGATGGGCCGAAACATCGCTGGCGCGGCGGCGGCATGCTGATGCAGTTTTTACCGAAGGCGCCCGAACGTGCGCGGCAAGCAGATCTGCATCCCGGCGACGCTCCGGAAGGCGCGGTCACTCATGCTGTGCCGGAGGATGACGCCTGGGCCGAAAGCCGCGCGCTGTTCGGCACCATTGAGGACGTCGAACTGATCGATCCCGACCTGTCGGGAGAGCGGCTGTTGTTCCGGCTGTTTCACGAGCGCGGGGTGCGGGTGTTTCCGGTACAGGCGATCCACGCGCAGTGTTCCTGCTCGCGTGAGGCGGTGGCCGGAATGCTGGGCAGCTTCACGCCGCAGGACCGCGCCGACATGGTCGAGAACGGCAAGGTGGTTGTGACCTGTGAGTTCTGCAGTTCGGTTTACGAGTTCACGCCGGACGAGGCGGGGGTCGTTCCGGTGACTGAACAACGGGCGGCTGAAAGCTGAAGACTGACCCCGCGGAATCTTAGTTCAGCGTCCGCTTGGCGTTGGGACTGTCGAGCGAGAACGCGGGGATGTCGATTTCGAACGGCTCGCCGTCTTCCGTCACCATCTGATAGCTGCCGGTCATGAAGCCGGACGGCGTCTGAAGCGGCACCCCACTGGTGTATTCGAACCGCTCACCTGGTTCGAGTACCGGCTGCTCCCCGACCACGCCCTCGCCGCGAACTTCCTGACTGCGGCCAGCGCCATCGGTGATGATCCAGTGCCGCGTCTTGAGCTGGACGGTTTCGGTCCCGGAATTGACGATGGCAATCGTGTAGGCCCAAAAGAACCGGCTATCCTCCGCTGACGAGCGCTCGGGGAGGAAGTTCGGTTCGACGATGACTTCAATCTGGCGAGTCACGGCACGGTACATGGGATCCGTCCCTGTTCGGGGCATACGATAACAGACCTCGCGATCCTTGCGTAGGGACCGATCATCGCATTCTGCGGCAGCCTCACCAGAGGATACGAAGCGGGCCCGATCATTGTTTCAACATCGTTGTCATCCAGCATTCCCGGAGCGCACTGTCCAATGGAATCTCAGCAATTTGCGGGCCGCCTCGATCTTCCATAGGATTGTGACGCGCGTCTGCTACGCGACGGAACCCGACTGAACGGACTGTACTGGAATGACATTCGTGACGACCGATCAGGCTGTCGTGACAGCACCGGCCACAAAGGCCGCAGCGCTTCCGGTTGCAGCGGGTGAACGCGAATTGCGTCTCGATTTGTTTCGCGGCATGGCGCTGTGGCTGATCTTTATCGATCATCTTCCGCCGAATATCCTGACCTGGTTCACGATCCGCAACTACGGCTTCAGTGATGCCACCGAGATTTTCATTTTCATCTCGGGCTACACAGCGGCATTCGTATACAGCCGGGCAATGCTCGATCGCGGTTTTGTGGTCGCGAGCGCGCGCATTTTCAAGCGCGTGTGGCAGATCTATGTGGCGCACGTTTTTCTCTTCACCATCTATCTTGCCGAAATTTCATATATCGCGACAAAATTCGATAACCCCCTCTATGCGGAGGAAATGGGAATTCTGGATTCTCTCAAGCAGCCCGATGTGACGATCGTTCAGGCGCTGCTGTTGAAATTCCGGCCCGTCAACATGGACGTGCTGCCGCTCTACATCGTGCTCATGATATTCCTACCGCTGATCATCTGGCTGATGCAGCGAAAGGCTGATCTGGCGCTGGCGCTGTCGGTATTGCTTTACGCAATCACATGGGAATTCGATCTTGCGCTTCCGGCCTATCCGAACGGGACATGGTTCTTCAATCCGTTCGCCTGGCAGTTGCTGTTTGTGTTCGGCGCGTGGTGTGCGCTCGGCGGTGCAAAGCGGATGGACCGCATCCTGTCCTCTGACATCACGCTTTGGCTCTGCATCGCCTATCTCGTGTTCGCATTCTGTGTGACGTTGACCTGGCATGTGCCGCGGTTGAACATCTTCATGCCGCGCTGGCTGGAAAGCTGGATGTATCCGATCAACAAGACCGACCTCGACGTGCTGCGCTTCGTCCATTTTCTGGCATTGGCGGCGATTACTGTCCGTTTCATTCCCGCGAACTGGCCGGGCCTCAATTCGCTATGGCTCCGGCCGGTGATCCGGTGTGGCCAGCATTCACTGGAAATATTCTGCCTCGGCGTCTTTCTCGCATTTGCGGGACATTTTGTTCTCGCCGAAGTCTCCGGCGGAGCATGGATGCATTTCCTTGTCAGTGTCGCAGGGATTGTGATCATGTCTGCCGCGGCATCGTTGTTTTCGTGGTACAAGAGCGAGACGAGCAAAAACGACAAGCGTGCGAAAGCCGCGGAAAGCGATGCCGACCTTGCCGGAGGCGGGTCATGAAAGTGCTACGGATTGCAGGTCTGTTTGCGGTTCTCCTGGTGGCGGCTCCGTCGCGTGCCGAGGATGCCCACGGCTGCGCGGTGCCCGCCTATCTTCTGGCAACCGAGAGCACGCTTCCGAAAGTCGCCGACGCGATCAAGACAAGGAAGCGGTTGGACATCCTTGTCGCCGGCAGCGGCTCCTCGGCATTGCCTGGGTCTGACGGCGCGAGCATGTCGTATCCCTCCCGTCTGGAGGCGGCGCTGCGCGAGGCTCTTGCGGGCGTGACTGTCAATGTCAGGACCGAGTTGCGGCCCAAGAAGACCGCTGCGGAAGCTGCGGAGGGTTTCGGCCAGATGATGGATAAGCTGCCGCCGGATCAGAAGCCGGATCTGGTGATCTGGCAGACCGGCACCGTCGATGCCATACGCTCGGTTGATCCCGACGACTTCCGCGCCGCGCTCGACACGGGGGTTGAGGCATTGCAGAAAGCCGGCTCCGAAGTCCTCTTGATCAATCTCCAATATAACCCACGTATGGAAACGATGCTCTCGGTTGGGCCGTATAACGATACGATACGGGTCGTCGCGCAGCAGCACGAAGTGCCGATGTTCGACCGGTTTTCGATTATGCGGCACTGGAGTGATGCCGGTGATTTCGACTTGTTCGGTTCGGTTCACGGATACGGAATGGCGAAACGTGTACACGATTGTATTGGCCGTGCGTTGTCGGCAATGGTCGTGGAAGCGTCGCGCATCAATCCGGCGGAGCTCAGGATTCAACGTTGATGCATTTTAGTATGCGTTCTGCGGGCGTGGCGGCAATGCTGTTTGGCTCGCTTGCAGCATACCCCGCTTTGGCGCAGACCAGGCCGCCGGATGCGCCCGCGCAGAAGAAGGGTCTTGCCACCAAGGCCATCGAAGCGGCAAAGAGCGCGGCCAGTGCTGCAGGAGATATTCTCACCCGTGTGCCGTGCCTGCCTGCCAAGGGATTGAAGGAAATTCCGGGGTCTCTGCCCCGCGTCGCCCGGCGGATCGCTGCGGACGAGCCGGTCACCATCGTCGCGTTCGGTTCCTCGACCACCGTTGGGTTTGGCACGTCATCGCCGGCTTACACATACCCGAACCGGCTTGCCGATCAGTTACGCCGGAAGTTTCCGACGTCCGACATCACGATTATTAATCGCGGTATGGGCGGACAGGATGCGCCCGAAATGATGAAGCGGTTCGATGCTGCCGTTCTCGACACGGACCCCGATCTCGTGATCTGGCAATTCGGCACCAACACCGTCGTCAAGGGCAGCGCCAGCGACATTGCCGCCACCGCAGCGCTGGTGGAAGACGGCATCGCCCGTCTTCAGGCGCGCGGCATCGATGTCGTGCTGATCGATCCGCAATACGTGCCGGCGGTTGCCGCAAGAACCGAGAACGCCGGCCGGATGGTGAAGTTGATCGGCGACGTCGCGAGGCTCAAGAACGTATCCGTGTTTCCGCGTTTCGAAGTCATGCGGCAGTGGCACGAGGACGAGAAAATGCCGTTCGACAAGTTCGTGATTGGCGACGGTCTGCACATGAACGATTGGGGTTACGCCTGCTTCGCCCAATTGCTCGGCGACACCATCATCAAGTCGGTCGGGCAGGTAAAGGCCGGTGTCAACATTCCAAGCAATGTCATGACGTACCGGCCGATGTAGACGTTCAACTGGCTCTCATGCGTGGACTTATATCCACGCATGAGATGAAGCGCGTGTCACGCTTTCTCCAGCGCGGCCGTCAGATCCTCGATCAGGTCGTCCTGATGCTCCAGCCCCGCCGAGAAGCGGATGAAGCCTTCGCTGATGCCGAGTTCGGCGCGTGCTTCCGGTGTCAAACGCTGGTGCGTCGTGGTCGCCGGATGGGTCACGATGCTTTTCGAGTCGCCGAGATTGTTGGAAATCCGCGCCAGCTTCAGTGCGTTCAGCGTGCGGAACGCTGCCGCCTTGCCGCCCGTGACCTCGAAACCGATCAGCGTCGAGCCCGCGCGCATCTGCTTCTTGACGACGGCTGCCTGCGGATGATCGGCGCGGCCCGGATAGATCAGGCGCGAAACCTTGGGATGTTTTGCCAGCGCATCGGCGATCGCGCCTGCCGTCTCGGTCTGTGCCTTGACGCGAATGCTCAGTGTCTCGAGACCCTTCAGCAGCACCCACGCGTTGAACGGTGACATCGCGGGTCCCGTCTGGCGCAGGAACGTATGGATGTGCTCCTGAATGAAAGCGTCCGAAGACAGGATGACTCCGCCGAGGCAGCGGCCCTGACCGTCGATGTGCTTGGTCGCCGAATATACCACGACATCGGCGCCGAGTGCGAGCGGGCTCTGCCAGATCGGTGTCGCGAACACGTTGTCCACGATCAGCCGCGCGCCGCCGCGATGCGCGATCTCCGCGACAGCGCCGATGTCGACGACATCTAGGGTGGGGTTGGTCGGGCTTTCCAGAAAGCACGATTTTGTGTTTGGCCGCATCGCCTTGTGCCACTGGTCAAGATCGTGTCCATCCACCAGCGTAGATTCGATACCGTAGCGCGGCAGCAGGTCTTCCACGACGTAGCGGCACGAGCCGAACAGTGCCTTCGCTGCGACAACGTGATCGCCGGATTTCAGTGGGGCGAGGATCGCGGTGGTGACCGCAGCCATGCCGGTCGCAGTGGCGCGCGCGGCTTCGGCGCCTTCGAGTTCGACCATGCGCTGCTCAAACATCGACACCGTCGGATTCGAGAACCGCGAATACAGGAAACCGGGATCTGCGCCGGTGAACCGCGCTTCGCACTGCTCTGCGGTATCGTAGACAAAGCCCTGCGTCAGGAACAACGCTTCGGAGGTTTCGCCATACTGCGAGCGCAGCGTGCCGGAATGCACGAGGCGGGTTTCGGGACGATAGTTGCGGGTCGAGGATTGCGGCTTGGCCGCGGGTGTTTTGGTCTCGGACATGTGCACTCCATCGTGACCATCTCGCGATGGGCACAAAAAAACCGGCCTGGAAAATCTTTCCACAAGCCGGGATCACACTGTCCCCGGCCTGTTTAGCGAGTTATTTAACGTGGCTGCAAGCCGGCCGGCTCAAATGACCACGGGATAAGTCCTAGGCTTAATCCCGCATGGTCTTTCCGTCAAGCACCCCATCGGATAACCGATAAAATGCTTATTTTGCTGGATCACCCGGCAGCCGAGGACTAGCCCGTGGCCTTCACACTTGCCCCCGACGCAACAGGAATTCTGCCCGACCGCATGATTGCAGCGATGGCCGATGCCGGCCTGATCCTGCCCGAATATCCCTTCGTTGAAAGCCAGATCCAACCGGCCAGTCTCGATCTGCGCCTCGGTTCGATTGCCTATCGCGTCCGCGCCAGCTTCCTGCCGGGGCCGGACATGACTGTGGCGCAGCGCATCGATGAACTCAAACTGCATGAGATCGATCTGTCGGATGGAGCGGTGCTCGAAACCAACTGCGTCTATATTGTGCCGCTGCTGGAAAGCCTCGCGTTGCCGCCGACCATTCAAGCCGCTGCGAATCCGAAAAGCTCCACTGGCCGGCTCGACGTTTTCACCCGCGTGATCGCCGACGGCACCCGCCGCTTCGACATGATCGCGCCGGGCTATCACGGACCGCTCTATGCGGAGATCAGCCCCAAGACATTTCCGGTCTTGCTGCGTGAAGGATCACGGCTGTCGCAGATCCGTTTCCGCACCGGTCATCCGCTGCTCGATGCCGATGAGTTGCACGCGCTGCATGCAGCCGAGCGGCTGGTCGACAGCGACGAGGCAGATCTTGCTGGCGGCGTGGCGCTGAGCGTTGATCTCTCCGGCGAAGGCTCCGATGGCTTTGTGGGTTATCGCGCGAAGCGCCACACGGGTGTTGTCGACGTCGATCGGCGCGCCGGATACACGGTTGGTGAATTCTGGGAGCCGATCCGCGCGCGGCCGGATCGCAGCCTGATCCTCGATCCCGGCGAGTTCTATATTCTGGCCTCGAAGGAAGCGGTGCAAGTGCCGCCGGATTTCGCAGCGGAGATGGTGCCGTTCGATCCATTGGTCGGTGAATTCCGCGTGCATTATGCCGGCTTCTTCGATCCCGGCTTCGGCTATGCCGGGGCGGGCGGGCAGGGCTCTCGCGCGGTGCTGGAAGTGCGTTCGCGCGAAGTGCCGTTCATTCTCGAGCACGGCCAGATCGTCGGACGGCTGGTTTATGAGAAGATGCTGTCGCGTCCCGACGCGCTCTATGGCCAGCGCATCGCGTCCAACTATCAGGGGCAGGGACTGAAGCTCTCGAAGCATTTCCGGACGTAAGTTCCGCTCTGCGAATTCAGTCCTCTCGCCGCACATTTCTCCCATGTCGTCAGCGGCTCTCGGGCCTGCTTGCCGTTAGCATCCAAATACCGGATCATTCCTGAAACAACGGGAGTGATCCCGGCAGGGATGAGACGCCATGGTTGCCACTATAAAAACGCCGCCTGTAGAGACGGCGGTTTCGACGGCCGGATCGAAACCTACAGTCGGTTTGATCGCGCCTGACACAACAGGCATGAATTTTTATCGCGCCGATCCGATCCTCGCGGATTTGTTGCGTATCCATCTTCCTGCGGCGCTGTTTCAGCATATCGAACCGCACCTCGATCGCCTTGGCGCACTTGCGGGCGGCCATCTCGACGAGTGCGCGCGTCTCGCCGACAAGCATGGACCGGTGCTGCATCAGCGTGATCGTTTCGGCAATGACCGGCAATGGATTGAATATCATCCGGCCTATCGCGAGCTTGAACGCGCGGCCTATGGCGAATTCGGCATCCACGCGATGTCGCATCGCAAAGGCATTCTCGGCTGGTCCGACACTTATCCTGCCGTGGCCAAGCATGCCTTCACGTTCCTGTTCAATCAGGCCGAGTTCGGGCTCGGCTGCCCGATCAACGTCACCGACGGCGCGGCGCGTCTGCTGTCGCGGTTTGGCGACGATGCACTCAAGGCAAAATATCTCGACGGCCTCACCCAGACCGACATGGCGAAGCTGACGCAGGGCGGTCAGTTCATGACGGAAAAGGAAGGCGGCTCCGATGTCGGCAAGCTGGCCACCAGAGCGGTACAGGAAGGCGATCACTGGCGATTGCATGGCGAGAAATGGTTCTGTTCGAACGCCGACGCCGAAGTGGTGATGCTGCTGGCGCGGCCGGAAGGCGCGGTTGGCGGCACGCAGGGCGTTGGGCTTTTTCTGATGCCGCGGCGGCTCGACGACGGATCGCCGAACCACTACCGCATCGTGCGCCTCAAGGACAAACTCGGCACCCGCTCGATGGCGTCGGGCGAGATCAAGCTTGAGGGCGCAATCGCCTATGCGGTCGGGCGGCTCGATCGCGGCTTCGTGCAAATGGCCGAGATGGTCAATTGGTCGCGGCTGTCCAACGGCGTGAAGTCTGCGGCGCTGATGCGCCGGGCGCACCACGACGCGAACACCGTCGCGAACAACCGCGTGGTGTTCGGCCGGCGCATTGTCGATATGCCGCTGGCGCGGCGGCAGTTGATGAAAATCATGCTCGCGACCGAGCAGGCCGTGTCGATGAGTTTCGTCACCGCAGATGCGCTGGACCGGGCCGAAGCGGGTAGCCAGGATGCCGCGGCATTGCTGCGCGTGTTGACGCCGACGTTGAAGTATCGCGCGACGCGCGATGCCCGCAAGGTGTGCGGTGAAGCGCTCGAGATGCGCGGCGGCATCGGTTACATCGAAGAGTTCGCGACGCCGCGGTTGCTGCGCGATGCGCATCTTGGTTCGATCTGGGAGGGCACCGGCAATATCGTGGCCCTCGATACGCTCAAGCGGGCTGTCGGCCGCCATGGCGCTGAGGCCGCGCTCGGAGCCGATCTGCACGCGCGGATCGACGATGCCGCGAGCATTCCGCAGGGCTGGCGTGACCGTCTCCGCAACCTGACGGACAGGGCCATTGGCTTTGCGCGCGATGTGGCCGGCCGATCGGAGAACGAGGCCGAAGCGCGACGCGCCACCAGCACGCTCTATCACGTCGCCAGCGCGGTGACGTTTGCCTGGGAAGGTAGCCGGATTCACGCGATGCGCGGTGATGCGCGCCGGCTGCTGCTCTCGAAGCTTGTCGTCGATCACCGGCTGAGCGCGCAGGACCCGTTCACGGTCCTTCCGGGCGGAGGTGATGGCGTGGTCGCCGACCGGCTGCTTGGTGACCGGCCGCTGGCGATGGCTGATGCCGCCCCTCTGTTGAGAGCATAATCGCTGCGCCCGCAAGCTGTGGTATGCAATTTTGATTTTGTGAGCGGCAAGACGGCTGCTGAGATTTTAAAGGACCGTCGCACCGGGGAGTGCATGTCCGAACTTGGAGCCGCCGAAATTCCTGTGGTGCAGGCGGGAGAGAAGCCGCCGCTGCCGCCTGTCCGAGGTCCGCGAAAGAATCCGCTGCTCGACGGCCCGATCCTGCCGACGTTATTGAAGCTGGCGGCTCCCAATGTCGTCGCCCTCACGGCGGGTACGTGCGTGGCCATCGCGGAGACATCGTATATCGGCCGTCTCGGTGTCGAACCGCTGGCGGCGATGGCGCTGGTGTTTCCGTTCGTCATTCTGATGATGACCATGTCCGGCGGCGCAATGGGCGGCGGCGTCGCGTCCGCGATCGCCCGTGCGCTGGGCGCCGACGATGCCGAGCGCGCATCGGCGCTTGCGGTGCATGCGCTGATGATCGGCGTCTGTTTCGGCCTGACCTTCATGATCGGCATGCTGATCTTCGGGCCGTATCTGTTTGCTACGCTCGGCGGCAGCGGACGTGTTCTGAGCGAGGCCATCGGCTACTCGCAGATCTTCTTTGGCGGCGCAGTGCTGCCGTGGATCATGAACACGCTGGCGGCGCTGCTGCGCGGGACGGGCAACATGAAGCTGCCCTCGGCGATCATTCTCAACTCAGCATTCTTTCAGATTCTGTTCGGCGGTGTGCTGGGTCTTGGTCTCGGGCCAGTGCCGCAATTCGGGATGCGCGGTGTTGCGGCCGGCACGCTGGTGGCGTTCTCGATCGGCGCAGCCATCATGGCATGGTATCTGCTGTCGGGGCGTAGCCGCGTGAAGCTGTCCTTCAAGGGCTTTCGTTTTCAGCGTGCCATGTTCTACGATATCCTGCAGGTAGGCGCGATCGCCTGTTTCTCGCCGCTGCAGATTGTGCTGACGGTGACGATCTTCACACATCTGCTGGCGAATTTCGGCACCGAGGTGCTGGCAGGTTACGGCATCGGCGCGCGTCTGGAATTCATGCTGACGTCGCTGGCGTTTGCTGTGGGCATCGCGTCGGTGCCGATGGTTGGCATGGCGATCGGGGCGGGCCGCATCGCGCGGGCCCGGCGGATCGCATGGACCGCAGGCGCCGTGTCGTTCGCGGCTGTCGGTTTCGTCGGCGGCTTCTTCGCTGTTTTTCCTGACGTGTGGGTGAATATCTTCACGGATAATGCCGCCGTGCGCGCCGCAAGCCGACAGTATCTTTCGATCGTCGCGCCGTTCCTCTCGTTCGTCGGCCTGGCGATCGCGCTTTATTTCTCGTCACAGGGCGCGGCGCGCGTCCTTGGGCCGGTGCTGGCGCAAACGGCGCGGCTGGCCTTCGTCATGGCCGGCGGCTGGTGGTTGATGTCGCAGGGCGCGACCAGCACGCAGTTCTTCTGGCTGGCGGCGGTGTCCATGATTCTGCTCGGTGTTCTTGCCGCTGCCGCCGTAAGGTTGACCAACTGGGGGCCGCGCGGCGTCGCTGACGCCGAATGAACATCCTCATTCGAGAACGGTGACCGGGCGCGACAATGCGGAGCGCGCGAACTTCTTGGCATTCGCGGGTTTTCCGAACAGATAGCCCTGCGCCTGATCGAATCCCATTTCATGGGCGGCGACCAGATCGGATCTGGTTTCAACGCCCTTGGCGACGGTGCGTGCACCGACCTTGTCCGCTAGTTCGAGGATGCTGCGGCACACGGTCTGCTTCAGGCGATTGTCGGCACAGTCTGTAACATACTCCCGATCGACCTTGATCTCGACGAACGGGAAACTCTTCAACTCCGAGAGAGATGGCCAGTCGACACCGAGATCATCGATCGAGATGGCGATGTTGTGAAATCGCATGCGCTTGGCTGCATCAATCGCGAGATCGAGATTCCGGATGATCTCGGCGCCCTTGATTTCGACGATCAATCCGCCGAATGCCGGATGATCGGGAATCTGGCGGCATAGCCGGCTGACCGATGCGGGATCCTCGAGAAAGCCGATCGGCAGATTGATCGAAATGTCGACCGGACCGTGCTGGCCGACAAAGTAATGCCAGTCCTCGAGTGCGCGGCTCACGACGAAGTCCGAAAGCCTCTTGAACTGCGGATCCTTCGAGTCGGGAACAAAGGACGCAGGAGGCACGACACCCCACGCCGGATGGCGCATCCGGATCAGGGCCTCGGCGCCGCGTGGCGCTAGCGTGTGGACGTCGATTTTCTGCTGATACCACAGTTCCAGCCAGCCGGCCTTGAGCGCCTCTGCGACATCGACAGGCGGGCTTGGAGGCGCTTTCTGCGGAAGCAGAGTGGCGACGCTTGCCCGCAGGCCATCCGCGCTGAACGGCGTGGTGAGCGGAGGCAGCATGGCGATGCCCGTTTCTTCTCCGAGCTGGCGAAGCGCATTTACAATGATGGAATCTCGCGGGCCGATCAGCAACACCTGGCCGTCGAACATTTTCGTAACGAGAATTTTCAGGATGTTTCCCGCCTCGACGCCATCGTTCGGCATGCCGAGAACGATAAGATCGGGCAATTGCCGCTCCAGCAATGCCGGAAGTTCGCTGGCTGCGGCGCATTCACTGGCGATGAATCCGAGTTCGTCGAGGGCTTCTGCCAGAAACGTGCGGATGTGCCGTTTTGGGTCGATGATGCACACGCGAGGTGCCATCTTGCGTTGCCCGAACGTCGCAACGGCCTCTATTTCTGCAGGCTTGAAAACCCTCATAAGAATCACCTCCGCTGTCCCCAGACGCGGAAGTGATAGCGTTACGGAGCGGTCACAAATGTGGAATTATTGAATCATCCCCTTGAGGTTTTGGGTAAGGTTAAAGGGAAGAGAGTGATTCAAATTTGCGCGGTATTTTCCGGTGTTTTGTTTGCAACAGGGTTTGATTGCCGCCCGCGTGACGAAGACGGTCAGTGTTCGAGGGTTGCCTTCATCGCGAGCATGCCGATGTCCATCTGAGCGCTGATATAAGGCGCGATTTCGTTCGGCAGCACATCGACAGTCCATATGAATCGGCTGCGTCCCGCGCCTTCATCGATGATCTGGAAGGATGCACTGTGCTGTTTGATGCGTTCGCCGACGATGGCATAGACGAGGCGGCGTCTTGCATCGTCACAATCGACAAGCAATTCCCGCGCGGTCGTGCCGTTTGCAAACGTCACGATCCGTGCGTCGTCATCTATCGTGCAATTGGTCACGAAACCGCGCGCGAGACGCGTATGAACCGCTCCGAAATCGCGAACGGCGTCCCATACGCTATCCGGCTGTGCATCGAGCAGAGCTTCCTTATGGATTGATGCCATAATGAGGTTCCTTTGATCTTACGTGCACACGGCTTCGACATTGTTGCCGTCCGGATCGATCAGGAAAGCCGCATAATATGTCGGGCTGTAATCCGCACGCGGACCTGCGCCGCCGTTGTCGCGTCCGCCGGCCTTGAGCCCTGCGGTGTGAAAGGCCTTGATGGCGTCGTGGTTAGCGGCGCGGAAAGCGACATGCGCCCCTGGTCCCTCAGACTCCTTCGACAAATGTAGCCACAGCGCGGGTGCATTCTTCGGCCCAAATCCCGCGCCGCTGTTGTCGCGCGAACAGAGCACATGACCGAGCGGTGCGAGTGCCGCTGTATAGAATTTGACGCTGGCGTCGAGGTTTCTGACTTTCAGTCCGATATGGTCGTACATGATGATCTCCCTTGCGATGGAGATCACCCTACGGCGACGGTCTTGAGCCGATCTTGGAAAATCTTGCGGTCGCCACGCGCTGCATCGCGGAACCGCCTGGGTGAGACGCCGGCGGCCCGATGGAAGGTTCGCACGAAGTTCGACAGGTCGCCGAACCCCACGTCGAATGCGATCGACGTAATCGACCGTGCGTCGTCGGCGAGAAACCTCGCGGCATGACGCAGCCGCGCGCGGACCAGATACTGGTGCGGCGTCACCCCAAGCACGTTCGAGAACAGCCGCAGGAAATGGAACGGGCTGACGCCGGCCGCTTTGGCGGTCGATTGCAGATCGACAGACCGGTCGGCATGGGCGTCGATCCATAATGCGCTTTCGACGGCGCGGCGGCGATCGCGCGCCGTCGTGGGCGTTGCCTTTTGTGCTTTTCCCGATGTTGCTTCGATGAACCGGTTCACGAACAGCATCGCGGCCTCGTCGATCCCGATGTCGCTGTCGCCGCGCCCAGCTGCTTGCGCCAGTTCGCCATAGACCATGAGTTCGGGCGTCGGCGGCACGCAAGCGATAAGCAAGGCGTCCTTGCGAAGGCCCATGTCGTCCGTGAGCGAAGGCGAGAGCTGAAATGAAAGGCATTCATCACCGCAGACATGATGATCGTGCGAGCACGAATACTCGTCGCCGGCATGGCCCACCATCACCGATCCGGCCACCAGTTCGTGGCTGCGGCCGCGGGTGTTGTAGCCGAAGCTGCCGCTGCGGACATAGGAAAGCGAGTGACGTGTGTGCTGTTCGATGAATGGCGTATCGCCCGGTCCCATGGTGCACCGGTAGTCGAACACGGACAGCGCCGCAGTCTCAAACAGGGCGGTCTTCATGTCGGGATTTTATCCCCGCCGCCGTCGCGGGGCAATCGACAGACCAGGGTCGAACAGCATCGGCTGATCGGCGGAAGCCTCGCCAGCGAGCCGCGCGCGCTCGATGGCAAGCATGCGGAACTTGGTCGTCACGCCGCCATTGGCGGAAAAGCCGCCGGTCTTGCCGTTGGCCGCCAGCACCCGGTGACAGGGGATGACGATGGGGAGAGGGTTTTCTCCCAGCGCTTTGCCGACAGCGCGCGACAGCAGCTTGTCGCCGAGGCGGGTGGCGATGTCGCCATAGGTCAGGGTTTCCCCGGGGGCGATGGTCCGGGCGATGTCATAGACGCTGCGGTTGAAGGCAGGCAGCCGTTCCGTATCGAGCGCGATGAACGACAGGTCGCGTGCTTCGCCGTCCAGCAGTTCCGCCATGGCGTCACAGGCTTTCTGCACCTCCGCCGGGGGTGTCATCTCGCGGGCGCCGGGGGCCTTCTGGAGGAGACGTGAACGGGTTCTCGCGTCGTCGGCTTCCGGCAGTTGGACGCCCAGAAGGCCGCGCTCGCCCCAGGCGACGCCGCAGCGTCCGATCGCCGTGTCGAACAATGCAAAACCCATCGTCATTCTGCGTTCCAGCCTGTCATGACCGCGATTCACGCGACTTGGAGAATCTTGCGCTCTTTCGTCTCGTTCGCCACCCGAATCCTGCGATGACAGCCATCTTGCGGCCCGGCGCAGGGTGTGGCTAAGGTCGGAACCGCGCGGGCGTAGTTCAATGGTAGAACGGCAGCTTCCCAAGCTGCATACGAGGGTTCGATTCCCTTCGCCCGCTCCAGCTGAATCTATGCCTGTAATATAGAGCGTATTGACACTTCCGGGTGGTAGTTTTTATCGCTCTCCTCAAGGTTCCGTACAACGCCCATACAAATCTTTCGATGTCGGTGCTGGCAGCGACGGAGATTCGGTGGCGAAGGTTATAATGGGTTGATTAGGTGGGCAGGGCCGGCCGCTTACCACATCGATCGAAGTTAGCGCTCCTGCTCGGCCTCGAATTCTAGAGCGGGACCTGGATCATCAGAAATCGAGATTGTACATCGGTATCTGCCCGGATTCCTGGCATTCACCGATTGTCCGGCCTCCGAGACGCCCTACATCAAAGAGCCCGCGCTGAGCAACTCGGAGAACCTCGTTGGCCCTTAAGATCAAGAAGCCGCCACTTCGGAAGGAAGCCAGTGAAGACTCACCGGCCGTCAAAACCGATCCGCCGGATCGTGGCGGTGGTGGTGGCGTTGGAGCACTATCGCGGCGGCGACCTGCCTGAGGTTGAATTCGCCCACGCGGATGCCGATGCCTTCGCCGCGGTGCTGCGGTCGATGTTCGCCGATCTCCCGGCTGACGACGTCGAGATCAATGTGTTCAAAGATTCCGACGCAAGCCTGACGGGGCTCAAGAACGAGCTGGGCTACAGGCTGAGCGGCCTCGCCGAAGACGATCTCTTCGTCTTCTACTACGCGGGGCACGGCTTTCACGGAGCGGGCGGCAACCGTCTCAGCGCCTACGACACCAGCCGCACGAACGTCGCCGACACCTCGCTCAACTTGAGGGAAGTTTTGCTTGAACCGCTGTCGCAGAGCGAATGCCGGCGTTCGCTCCTATTTATCGATGCTTGCGCCGAGCAATTTCAGGACGTCGTGCCGTCGAGGGATGTCATATCGAACCTCGACGCGGAGGAGGTGGAGCGGTTTCTCGAAAGCGGCTGGTACTGCGGCGTGTTTTTGTCATGCTCTCCACGCGAGAAGTCGTATCCGTCGGCCGCCTTGCGGCACGGAATTTGGACGCATTTCCTGCTCGAGGCATTGTCGGGTCGCGCGGAGGAGGCGCTGACGGACGACCGCTGGCTTACTGACACCGGTTTGCGCGACTACCTGAAGCAGGAGGTGCGGCGCTACATCACTCGCGAAACCAGCCTACGCGGGCGCCAGACGCCGCAAGCCATCCTGAGCGCGTCGAACTCGTTCAGGATCCGGCACGTGCCGAGGCCACCTTCGGTGCCCGCCGATGCGGCATTGATCGGTATTAGGATGAAGAACAATAGCGAGTTTCTCGAGGGCGTGGAAACCGGCGCGATTAGTCGGCTCAATGGCTTTCGGAAGGGTCTCCACACAGTTCCGAAGGATATCAACGAGTCGGCCGAGAGCTGGTGCCATCGGTTGCTGACCGATCAGGTCGCGGAGGAATTGCAGGACTACTATGAACGTGCACGCGCGGCGCTGCAGCTTCGAAGACGGGACGTGCGCAAGGAAGACGACTCCGGCAGCGGGAATCTTGACACGCCGGCTTTTCGGTATTCGATCGAGACGGGACAGAATCCAGATGACCCGGCCGAATACATCCTTCGCCGCCGGCTCGAACTGCAGCAGGGATGGCCAACGCACAGGGCCGCGATCGACGAGATGTTTGGCAGTGAATTCGAGCTCTTGGTTGTCGAGTTCGAAAGCCTCGACGCAACCTTTGACGAGTTGGTGGACAAGCTCGAGGACATCGAGCAGGAGCAGGGCGGCTCGGTCCGTGACGACGATCGCGCGCGGCGAGTGACCTATGCCCGCGACGGCGTGAGCTTCACGTTCGATCTGCGTCGGAAGCGGTTGGAGATTTCATTCGGTCGGTCCGGAGCGCTCGAACTCGTCGACGCCGCGCAAGCGTTCCAGCTCGGTATCGATCGGGCAAGCCCGATGTTGCCGGCTCCGCAGGCGACGATGCCGAGAGCCGCTGTCGCACCCGGGAAGAGGAAGACAGGATCATAGGTTCGAGGACCGTAGCGCGAAATCGGATGACAACAAATTTTCATGCCGTCGATCCGACCGGCGATCTACTCCGCTTCGCTCATTCCATAGCGGGAGCCTACGGCAGGCCAAAGACGTATGACCGCGCAACAGTGTCCCTCAAATTGCTCGTTCCATACCTCAAAAAAACGTTCCGCTTCCTGATGCTTTGGGGGGCGGTGCTGTCGATACAAAAGACGAAAGCGGAAGACGGAGAGTGGGAGGCACTCTGGGATCCCGACGACTATCCTAAGATTGCCGAGACTACTTGGCAGTGGTGGCCAGCGCCGTGACTTCGGCAGGTCTATAAATGGGTCGAGCGCCGCCCGACTGACCTTGGAAGCGTGTGTTACATCATGCGTAAGGACGAGCCTCGACCGAGTTCCATGTAATCCTTCTGCATGCTTGATGGCGCGGTTGGAGCGCGCGAGATGCGCTCCAAAGAAATGGCCGAAGCGGCCCATTTTCCATAAGTCATTGTAGAAATTTAACTATTTTTAATCAATCCACCTCTTGCATGGTGTCAGAAGTTCTCCTATGTTTCTGACAGGAGAAAGACCATGACCCATCTCAGCACGCAGATCTTGGAAGAGACCAAAGGTTTTCCTGAAGGTGCGCCGATTGCCGCCAAGGCACTTCTGCATCTTGGAAAACGCGCGGCCGTCGATCAGGCTTTGTCGCGCCTTGTCGCGCGAGGAAAACTCCTGCGCGCCAGACGGGGTGTGTATCTGCGTCCGATCGAAAGTCGTTTCGGCGTCAGAGCGCCGACGGTCGAAAAGGTTGTTGAGGCAGCGAGAGCTCAGAGCAGCGAGACAATCGTGTCGAGCGGTGCTGCGGCTGCCAACCATCTCGGGTTGACCACGCAGGTGCCTGTCCGTCAGATTTATCTGACCTCTGGTCCGTCGCGCGAACTCCATCTCGGAAAGCAGGTCGTCGAGTTTAAGCATGTGCCGCGATGGCAGCTCGCATTAGCCGGTCGTCGGACAGGCGAGATAGTTCGTGCACTTGCTTGGTTCGGACCGAGAGCAGCGGAAGGTGCTTTGCTCACTCTGAAGCATAAGCTGACTTCCACTGAGGTTAGCGAACTTAAGACAGCGGCATCTTCACTACCGACTTGGCTTGCCAAGTCGGTAAGTGGACTATCGGTTCATGTCTGACAAGTTTTTGAACCTCCCAGACGCTGAGCGCCGAGAGGCGCTCGCCGTCGCCGCTTCTGAATCGGGGCGCCCGGCGCATCTCCTCGAAAAGGACATCTGGGTCGTTTGGTGCCTAGATGCCTTATTTA
>Ga0214478_100381_pt1 | contig 26103 bp, 21 predicted proteins | sample M1_20Mar14CPVII9_2_FD_178001 | JGI IMG/M metagenome (GOLD analysis project Ga0214478, IMG submission 178001) | Marine eukaryotic communities from Monterey Bay, California, United States - M1_20Mar14CPVII9sort6BwellD7 | ecosystem: Environmental > Aquatic > Marine > Unclassified | place: USA...
TTGTTCGATCGGTTTATGTTTGTATCCTAATGCCTCTTGTATCTTAGCTCTACCTGTAACGACCAAACGATCTCGTTTATCAAAGTGAACATCCGTCAACTTTGAAACCTCGACAAGTGGTGCATCTTGTTTATTAAGTTTCCATGTTCGGCCATAGAAGATTGCCCCATCTAATAAGTCTCGTATACCCCTAACTCGTCTATTCAATGCACGAGCTACAAGTCGGCGTAGTCCGCTATCTAAAAGGACCGAGTTCCTTAAATCATCGGCGGTGAAGGATGCCGTTAGAGTGGTTGTGAATGGCTTTAAAATGAGAGGTCCTCCGGGCAGTACCTATGTATATGAAGATACAAGAGTTGTTAGAACATGCAATATTGAGTTTGACATACACAAATAAAACAAGTTTCAACTCACTCTCTTCACTCCGGGAATGGCTCCAAACAATAAACGTCGTAAATCAAGATGAAGATCTTCCAATACTATACTTCCTTCCCCTTGGTCGATTGATCCCCAAAACTCTTCATTATCCGTCACGTCTATGATACTACCATCCTCATTCGTTGTTGGCATTATCTCATCACCATTATCACCTTGCTTATTGCCACCACGGAAGATATTTTGGAACCATCCTCTTCTCTTTATTTCCATATCTGTCTGTTCGTGATTCTCCTCACGTGCCCTAGATTCTTTCAATGCTGCCATATCTTGTACCATTGCCTCATACTCCTCTCTATCCACGACACCATCACCATTAACATCATACAACTTCACAAGACGAGACGCCAACTCAGTCAATGTCTCCTTCTTCGATCTCATACCAAACTTGGCATTACCACCAATTAAGGCAGCCATTTTCAATGCCTCGGCTAATTCCTCTTCATCTAACGTCCCACTACCGTCAACATCAATCTTATCAAACGCTTCATCGGCAGTGGTTGATTTGCTACCCCAATTGAAGAACGATGTTGCCATTGCAAATCGTTCACTTGGTGTCATTGACGTTTCCAATTCGGAGAACACGTCATCTAATCCACCCATGCGTAACTGTCGAAAACCTAACCTTGAAAAGTAAATCTTGATGGAATTTACAGTCTTATCATGTAATGGAGTATTGGCATCGGCATCAATTTCTACTTCGAGTCCTTCCACTTCCTCGGCTAGTGCCATTATTAGGCCGGCTATTGTTCGTGCACCGTATTGACGATTCTTACCTCCTGATGCCTTATTGGTATTATTATCCTTCTTGGATTTTTTAGTTAGGGCTTTTGATACATCTTCTTCTATACCATCTAAGGAAGAGTAGTCAATAGCAGTAGTAGTGTCTTGAGCATCTTGTGGGGTATTGTCCTTTCCCTTCTTACTACCCTTATCCTTTTTACCAAATCCTAACCATCGCAGTGGATGTATATTCTTCCTCCTTTCATCTAATGTTGATATTGCATTGGATGTACCACTCATTGCATCATTTAACATTTCACTTAATAATTTTTTACGATGTAATTCACTTTGTACTTCTAATCCATCTTGTAATTGTGATTTGAACCTGGCATTATTGGATTGTTGATTTATTTTTGGATTTGCATTCTGTCTGGCAGTATCTATACCCTTTTCTATTGACATTAATCCATTTCGTAATTGTGTTTTGAATCGTATACCTTCATCTATTGATCGGGCATTACGTTTGGTACCCTGACGCCATTCATCTTCTTCTGCTGAACTCTTAATCTCCTCAGACGATGATGACGGTGCAGAGTCCTGCTGTATTCCATGAGAAGATGATGAAACATATGGTTCATCTTCTACAATATCAATATCTTCCAACTCTTTCAATTCTAGCATCTCCTCAGATTGTGTTGCAGTAGAGGAAGATAATTTAGAAGAAAGTATGTCATAGGCATCATAAATTACATGTTCTGATGATGACGATGTAGAAATATATGGTTCATCTTCAACTATATCAATCGTATCCATATATTGATTTATTCGACTGCCATCCTGGTTTATATGATGACCATTATTGATATTGCCATTCACCTTTATATCCCCATTTACGCCATTTTTAATGAGGGTATCCCCATTTATTATTATATCCCCGTTAGTATTATGACCATTAATCTTTGCAACTGCTATTTGTGGCTCTTCTATTATTTGATTAGCTTCTTCCTTATTGTTCCTTCTTCTACTTCTTGTGAGCAATGCAAAGCTGAATGCTGCACTTTGTTCCACGGAAAATCTATTAAATCTCCTCGAAGAGGAATATCGTGAGCAGTATCCTCCATTGCGGTGGTGAAATGTAGCAGAAGATCTAGAAGAAGCTGCTGCTACTTGAAATATTACATTTGTAGACAGGCATATAACTGCAGTAGCAAGCAATATTGCAATACATTGTCTCTGCTGTCTTCCTCTACTTTTTGTGCATATCATGTGTTTTATTCTTCTTCTATTTTTAGCATTTGATTTTGTTGTTGATACCGCTGCCGCCGTTGTTGATGAGATACAAAAGGAGCAACACATATTATTTAACAAATAAGTACTCTTCTATTGGAGATTATAGTATTGGCTATCTCTCTCCCTCTCCTATGCAAAATGCCGGATGCGACTTCAACTCGTTTCACTGAAATTTTCCTCGTGCGCATTTTGCCCATTTAGTACCCTCTAACGGGTTTATTACGGGTATATCTGCATACGATTGCCCGTAAAGGGCAATCTTTAGGCTTCTTCGGGCACGAATAGGCAAAGATATCATACCTATGTAATTTATTCAGCCTAATATAATAATTCCCATCATAGATTCGAGAGTGTTATCTATGCATGTGGCTGGCTTAATATATCGAACCTACGAATTTAACGGTACAAAGGAGTGTTACTATCTTTCTTCCAATCAGTATTCATTGCAATTACACACAATTAGAAGAAGAGAGTCTACCACTATCTGGTTTATAATATTTGTGCATAAAGTATATTCAAGATGCCAAATTTGGAACTTAAGGCGCGGCTTGATAATTTACTTTCTACAGCCCAAGCGGAGACATCACACATTGATCTACTTGCGCCTATCATCGTTGCCGATAGAGAAGAGTGCCCGTTATGTATGATCCCAATCTCTATCAAACCAAAGGAAACAATCTTCAAGCATTGTTGTGGGAAACACATATGTGTTGGTTGCAGCGTAGTTCAGTCGATGAATGATTTGAAGAACCGAGTACCTGATCACAAGAAGAAATGTGCCTTCTGTCGTCAGTCATCACCCAAGAATACAATCAAAGCACTAAAAAAGTTAATGAAGAAGAATAACCCTAATGCATTTATGGCAATGGCTGGAAGATATAGGACCGGAGATGGTGTGATTCAAAGCGATACAAAAATGCTTGAAATGCATATTCGTGCAGCTGAACTTGGTGACGCTAAAGCATTTGGGGCAATTGGATTACATTATTTAGAGGGTATTGGTGTAGAGCAAGATAGGTCAGAAGAACTATCATTTTATGAAGTATCTGCAAAGAAAGGAGACATAACAGCACACCATCAAATAGCTGAGTTTCACAACCGTTCAGCTGAACTTGGTATTGCCCAAATGCATACATTGATACGAGAGTATTATTCAGAGAGTTCTGCATTAGAATGTGATAGATCAAATGCATTCGTCGAGCTTAATGAGATAGTTAAAAACATGGGGTCGGAAAAAGCCCCTCAACATCTGATTGCAGCCTTACAAGAAACAAATGAGACTTATCAGAAGAGTATTAATCATTTGAAAGTAGCTGCAAATGCAGGATATCAACAAGCTATGGATAGTCTGATGGAGTTATATAAAATGAAAGCAGTGCCAAAAGAGGATCTAACACAAACTCTCCGTGCATTTCAGGCCTCAACTGCTGAAATGAAGAGTAAGGATCGGGATGATGTCCGAGCGATGGGTTGGTAGCAGCGATGGTAGGTGTAGGTAATAACACAGAGATGAATCTTAGTATCAATGTTTTAACGGTTTGAGTTTAATACCAGAAGAGGATCTAAATGATATCGATTCGGCAGGGGATATATCATCATAACTATATAGGCTAAGGCTGATCTATAAGAAGTATAGTGGGAAGATTATTGCCAATACAATATGTTTCTATGTTTATATCTAGCGAAAATCCCCATTAACGTTGGGGTAGTGATTAACATAGAGCTTGTGTCCACATTAAAGTTGGAACACATCTTGTGTTCAAAATTGTTTATATACATAATACTCCTCAAAACAAGCTGCCCATTGATATAGGCGGTTCTTCTCTCTATCTAGTATCTCATTGGACTGACATCCCTCACAAACCGGGGTGTATCCTCCTCGATATCCATGGGAGTGGATGATGATGAGGAGGAGAAGGTAGAATCTATTGTTTCTTGGGAGACTCTTCTAGGTTGGTGGCGTTGCTCCTTTTGCAACATGAAGTCTTGACATGCATCAACTGCCTGTTGATAAAGTTGTGCCTCTTGTTCCTGGTCCTGCTGTAAAAATAGAGCGGCTGCTCGTGCACGTTCCCTTGCCCATCGACTATGATCAGATGATATCTGGGCTAATGTATCGACATCGTCGTCATCGATAAGATTAGCAGCGGCGTGGGAGCTGCTACTGCGGCGGTACATACGTCGTCTCTTCTCTTGCCATTGAGCTTCATCTAACACACTCTTTCGTAACTTGTCACGACGATTGACATACTCTATTGTCAATTGAACGGTTAGGAACTTTTCTATGCCGAGGATGCAGCTTGCCGAGGGCGTCTCTCTTTTGGATATGGATCGTTGGACTGCTCGTTTGCAAAATAGTAGGTTTGCTTTGGAGGCATATAGTTCGTCAGGGCTGCACCATAACTTGTCTCTACAATTCGATGATAGGTTGGAGAGATCGGGTATTAGAATCATTTGGCTAGTTTCGGAGAATGTGACTGATCGTTGACGACGATTCTTCTCTTGCTTGATATTCATAGAGCTCATGACGGTGGATGGTAATTATATAGGAGTACTTCGTTTATCTATGTGCCTTTGCAACTCAATTATTTAATCGTCGATCGTATTATGGAGGCATTATCATCTTGCCTCAAACCACATCACTAACAATGTGAATAATTAGAGACACTAAGGGTCGCTATGACCCCAATTTCGAGCTAAAATCATCAGTGCGTCACTATTCAGAAAGAAAGTACCTACCAGCCAGTAATAATTAGACAAGCTGAATCATTATAATATGTTGGGTACGAAGTTCAGCCAGGATTGACACATATTCCTCGCTATTCCTCGTTACTCATATCCTTAAACTGAAATAGTCATAACCCTTGCACTTTTTTACAGGTCATCCCTGGATCTGCCCTTTCGTTTGTTTTTGATGCCTGCTAGTGTGTTGATTATATATACTATCCTATATGAATAGTAATACACGATCTGCCTTCAATAGCTCGAGAGATAGACACGTATGAAAAGCAAGGGCTCTTAGTCTTCGTCGTGTTGAGCTCTTTGAGTAACCTAGCGCTCGATGTCGATCAGATGATCTTTCCTCTAGTCTCTAGTTCTAGCTCTTGTCATGTATTCTATCTATCTTTCTATCTCAGTTTATAATACTAGAGATCTTTATATTTATATCTTATACTCGTACTCATACTAATCTATAACACAGTACTAGACTAGATATCTTCTCTACTTGCTTACTTTAAACTTGGAAGCTCCTAACTTGCTCTACCTTCTAAGTACAAGCTCCTAACTTTCTGTACATCTCTATTCTATACATATCTAATTGTCCTGTCAAAACTTTCAAAATCGTAGTATATGCATATATGACTTATACCATTTGCTTCTGCTGCTGTTGCAACCGCTTGACATCCTCTTGTTCTTGATCCTGCTGAAGAAACAAAGCCGCCGCTCGTGCTCGTTCATATGCCCATCTACTGTGCTCTAAGGATATCCGTGCTAATGTATCGACTTGATGATCATCATAGGCTAATCTTTCAATCGTCATATCATTATCGTCGGTATATTGTTGTTGTTGTCGTCGTCGTTGTTGCTGGCTTCTTATTATCATCTCTTGCCATCGTGCCTCATCGAGTACTCTCTTCCTCAACATATGCCGCCGATTCATATACTCTATTGTAAGCTGTTCCGTGAGGTACTTCTCTACTCCCAGGATGGAACTTGCTGATGGCGTTAGTTGTTTAGAAATGGATTCTCTAACCTTCTCTTTGCAATATAATAGATTTGCTTTCGAGGCTATCAACTCATCGGAGCTGTACCAAAGCGTATCTTTCTCTGATATGTTCGATAGGTCACGTACTAGGATCTGTTGACTAGTATCGGAGAATGTGACGGATCGTCGACGTTGTCGATGATGATGTTGAGGATGGTGAGGATGATGATGCATGGTCGTGGTTGTCGTCGTCGTCTGATGATAATCGATGATCGATATATATAGTTGATATAAATATAAATATTGATAATGAAACTAAATGTATTGCAATTGCATGGGTATGGAAGTAGCCTCCTTCTTCTCTTATCGATCGTGATATGTTGCATTGCAAGGATCGCATCATTTTGGCCTATCATCTACTAGGATACTAATACCGCTTTGCTTCCTACTAAGACTAAACGACAAGCCTCAATAATGACTGTCAACTTCAAGGAAAGGATACCAATGACTCGGTATCCTAATTATCCTTTTATTGCTTTTTGCCATGGTTAAGGTCGATACTATAGATCCACATAAATCTACAGAACCCTCCTAACTCAAACTCTCATAAAATAATCCACCTCATCCTCAACACTCAACAATGTACATAGAGTTTATACTAGTCCGGTGCATAAAGACAACAACAACAACATAATCCATTGCATATCACATCATCAATAAAATGTCTGGCTTTTCATCTTTGTTAAATCAGTTTAAACAAACTACACAACAGGCGACATCACTTAGCAATACATCAAGAGGTGGTCAATCTACTTCGTCTACTACTAATACTACTTCATCATCAGGCAATAAGAAACGTACTCGATCAATCTTTGAAGCCGCCAATACCAATAATCAAAGTATCAAAACGTCAAACAATACCACTATTTCACAACAACATAACAAACAATATAAATATCCAACAAAACCAATAAAAACAATCTACATTGCATGTCCAGCATATATCGAGACTGGCGGACCAGAGGCATTGCATCAATTATGTCATATGATTAATGTTGGTGAGTATACTTATGAAGTAGATGATGATGATGATGATATAAAAGAAGAGAAATTGAATGGGAAGGAATTAAAGTGTGATGAGTTTGGTAGAGCTTTATTTACCAAAGATGATAAGAAGCCATCTACCGTCGCTTCCAACAACAACGATACCACATCTACTAACAATGAAACCACAAAGACAACAGAGCAGCAACCTAAAAAGAAAATAATAAAAGCATACATGCTCTACCTCCGTGAAAGAAACAATAATACAGTCGAACATGTAACATCGTCAAATGCTAAATCTATTAAATATAATAAATATGATGCACCGCCTATATCATCAACAACTGATAATAATATGCCATCATTTTTATTACAACAAAAGTCAGTAGCAATGGGAAGGAAGGAGGTGGATGTTAGTTATACTATAGATGGTGTCCATGGTCAAAAGAATAACAAAGAGAAAGAGAAGAAAGAAAAGGAAGAAGGAGAGAGTGAGGAATATACATCGGAATTAATAATATGGCCAGAATGTTGGACACATTTAATTGATTCATTGCAACCCTGCTCCCTTACTACCAATACCAATTCTTCACTACAACAAGTACAACAGCAGCAACAGAAACAAGAGAAGAAATATCAAATTGCAATATGGTGGTTATCAGTAAATAATAACAATGGTAGATTTTTACCTAATCAATTCCAATTAAGAAAAGATGTATTACATTTAGTACAGAGTAAATATGCTAAAAGTTATGTTGAGGGTATGTTAAGAAATAGTGGCGGTGGTAAGAAGGATGGTATGGTGGAGGATAGTACGTTGAATGTAATGAATATGAGTGAGTTTATATCATACTCATCACCATCATTTGCACCAACAATTATAAATAACAACAATAGTAAAGACGACAAAGAAGTAGTACGAGATGTAGACGTGGTATACAACACCGCAAAAGGACAACACTACACAGATGAGATTATTAAACGTGCAGTTGGTAAAGCCAAGCCTAATGCATTAAATGGAAGTGTAATTGGTGGTGGATTAAAGTTCAATCCAATTGGTAAAGGTACTGGTGGACGGGAACGTATGACGGAGAAGGAGGTTGTTGCGTTATTGAAACGGAGTAAGGTGGTAAGATTCTCTTCTTTGTGTGTATAATCTTGTATAGAAGTTTGCAGTTCACTTGCGGTTCTTAACATTCAACTTCCCCCCGTTACCCTTGCTTTAGTACATCGACTTTGGCCCACATCCAGGCATGGACCGACTACCACGGGAAGCAGCACTAGCAGGATGTGTCGTCCTTACCAATCGAGAAGGTGCAGCAAACTTTAACGAAGATGTACCCCTCCCATCTGAATTCAAGTTTAAAAACTTTGATGTTGAAATGATATATACCAAATTAAAAGAATGTTGTAATCAACATGATAAACAAGTAGAGAAGATGAATTCATATAAACAGTGGATACTGGGACAAGAGAAACAAATGAAGGAGTGTGTTGATAAGTTGATTAATCATGTTAATGCCCGGAGGATACTTGTTCAGAAGATTGAACGTTATACCAAGCAATCGTCCTCCAAGGGTATCAAAAAGTAGGATGTTGGGTGTTGCATTTTTTAGGTTTGATGCTGAGGTGGAAGCCACGATGCCTCGTTTGTTACAGTATTGTACCAATAATCAGCACCGACCTCATCATCACTAAGTTGGAGTTGTTAATACATCGAAGAGGACATGAATGATTTTGAGTAGAGGAGTAAGATTACACTTCAATATTACATCACAAACAATACGAAACTTACTCATACTTGACCCATGGATTTGCTGTTGGTGTTGTCTGGGATTTGGCCTCGTTTGCCTTTGCTGCCTTGGCTTCCATATCATGTTTACATTCTTTCTCCGCTTTGGCTACCCTCAACTTCCATTCTTCATGCATTTGTATCTGGTCATTGACTCGTGACAATTGATCCTTCAAACAGTTGAGACCGGGATCGTTGCGTAGAGTTTCCTTCAGCCTGCTAGACATTCGTTCTTCGGAAATAGACGAGCTGATATTGGAGGTGTCGTTACTTTTACCCACGGCGAATGAAGAGCCTAGATTTATATTGCTGAGTTTTGTTTCAATAGAGGCTGCTGATGTTTCAGTATTAGCCGAGGTCAGCGACGAGGAGGCTCCTATAAGACCTGTGTTATTCATTGAAGACAATGCAGCCTGTTGAAGACCTCTTCTGTTCAGTCTAGCGAAGAGTAATGTACCGCCCATTCAGATAGGAGCAATTGCAATAACCTCAAGGACTACCTTCCAATGATAGAGAAGGTGTGACGAGTGTCGTCGTAAATCGGCAACAACACTTCAGTACCTTTAATTGTTGTGGTATGAATTAGAAGATTGTTTAGTATGGAATATTACGCTTCAATTAAACACAGCATACAACGCACCACTTGAGCCAATACTAAGTGTGATGACCTACCAAGATGTGGATGTAGAGGGTACGATAGTGGTACTTATTACGTGATTGAAAAATGAAAAAAGTCACTCGTACTTACGTACTCATTGCAACTCGACACATCGACAACATAAATTATCAAGTAACCTCAACCCAATAGTAGCATCATTGTATAAGAAAGAATATATATTCACGAGATATTCATATGATCATAATATCACGAGCTTTATTGTTATCAGTTTCAGTTCTCCTCCTCATAACGGTATCAATATCATCAACAACATCACCACCAAACAATCATAATATCAAAGATGTCTCTCTTACAAACGACTCTAGCAATCTTGAACAACGGAAAGGAGTACTTGATAGCATTAACAATGATAGCAGTAGCGATTCGGATGATGAGGATAGTGTTGACAAAGTTTACACCACGGGAAACAGCAGGAAAGACGGAGTAACTGAACACAACGATACTTTATCCGGGAATGAAGATTCGGACCTTGAACATGACGTAAAGGACTACTTAGCCAAGAAGACGCTCGACCGCAAGTTGAAACAATCAGTACAGAAACCAACAAAGCCCAACTCAAACATCAAGAGGGTATTCGGAAAGCTATCTTTTGTTAGAAAGAAGCAAGTCTCATACATTGACGTGGCCGGCTTCTTCCCTGAGCAAGACGATGCAGCTCCCTCTTCATCGGATGATGAATCATTAGATTATCAGCCAGAACACTTCAAGCAAGACAAGGCTGAACTACAAGCTCTCAAATACTATCTCTTAACACAGATACCATCAACTCCTCTCCCACCCAATGATATCATCCTGTCACCACATTCTATAGCATTACGAGCTGCAGTTTCGGGACTAGACAAATCCCTAGCTAGGTTGGAACATGAGGATAGTCGTAAGGTATACATGAAACTAACGAAAGATGATGCTGCAGTATACATGGAAGATATTGAGGAGTGGGAAGCAACCCCATTTAATAACCAAGATGATGATTCGTCAGACAGTGATGAGGAAGATGATGATATGCCTCCTCCGTCTACCGATAAGAAGAGGCCAAGGTCAAACAAGTTGAACAAGAAGAAGAAAAGGGCACTAAGGAAAAGACCAAGATACAGAGGAGATGATTATCACTTCCGTAACTTTCCTCATTCATTCTTTGACTAATTAAGTAATTAATTCTCAGTTTAAGTAAAGATAATGTTTCCATTCCTATTTGTTGTTCAAAGGTAGAAGTAAACCCAACGCTGTCAACAGACCGTGGCATTGCAAATTGTATTCTTTTTATCCCTAATCCTCTAATATAATAGCCGAATATAAATACTATCCAACCCGTCGTTTGATGTGAATAATCCTTCAATAGAATCCAACAGCTCTCTTTTAGGAGACCACTCAACTCATTCATATCTTAACTTTCATCCTATTAATTGCTTTGTAATGCGGTTTGTTATTGAAAGATGGATATTATATGTACGTACATAATGTTAGAACCTCAATTGTAATACCTGAGTTGACATAAATAGAGGTAAGAATGAGGTGGTGATCAGTTATTTGTGAAGAGGTATAATCGGTACATTAACACATCAAATTTCAAAAACAAATACATGATACGTACAAATATGTACCAATATACAAAACAAACTTACAACTCCAATCCCATACCATCATGTATCTCATAATCTTCCAATGTTATATGATCTTTATATATAGTATACCATTTTTGAATTCGTAACTTCTCAGGCCGTGTACCCAATTGTGCGGCTGCTAACTTTTTCAAATCGCCGACTGTATCATCTTCATTACACTTAACACGAACTTTCTTCCCTAAACGATCGTTTAGTACTACCTCAATCATGGTGCCGACTATAGATATAGATTATGTTTAGGGTATGGTTGTAAAGAGATATGTAGAACCACGCTCTGCCACTAATAAGGTTCATTCCCTTGACTGCGCTTGCTAAGTGTCGTATCATGTACTAACGTACTATCTCAAAAACTTATGCACGAAATGAGTTATAGTGTGGAGAGAGTTACATAGTGGAGCTCTGGAGACTTCCTACCATACTGCTAATCATCTTATCAACTCGCATACAGGTTGCTCTTCTAGAGTATAGAGAGTGCGTATATCGTATATTATCATCTACTACCTGGTGTTGCAATTGATTATCGACGTGATTGGTTTTTGACAAAAGTTTTGGGTCGGTTCACACTAACGTACTCACTACCAATCCACTACATATTGGTGCACCTATCACTATCAATCAATAATTGTGTGAGGTTTTATTAGTGTTGAGTGCTAATAAGGCCTTGTTACTATTAGTTCAACATATTATACATATTATTAATATCGAGACATCAGTATTGCAATAGTAGTATACTTAATATCAAATCAACCAAAATGGTATCATTAGAATTGGAAGCACGGCTAGATAACTTACTTTCCATTGCCCAAGAAGAGTTGGAAGGTGTCAACCTATTTGCACCTGTTGCAGAAAGAGAAGAGTGTCCAATATGTCTTATTCCACTTCCTTTAAGAGAAAAAGAAACTATATTTATGAAATGCTGTGGGAAATCAATATGCACAGGTTGTATCCACAAACACGTGATGGCTAATATTAAGAAAGGTGTACCATTAAAAGGTTATAAATGTGCCTTCTGTTGTCAGTCGGATCCAAAGAATCGTATCAAAGCCCTGAAGAAACTTATGAAGAATAACAATCCTCAAGCATTTATTCAAATGGCTACTCAATATGAAGAAGGGAGAGGATTATTGCAAAGTGATACAAGGTCACTCGAGATGTATATTCGTGCAGCTGAACTTGGGCGTGCTCAAGCATACGCTGCCATTGGAGAATATTATCTGAGCGGTATTGCAGTTGAACAAGATGCATCAAAGGCGATGGTATATAATGAAGTTGCTGCGAAAAAAGGGTATGTGATAGCACACAGTTGGCTTGCATCGTTTCATAGTGGAATGGGAAACACTCAGCAAAGTATCAAACATTTACGAGTAGCCGCTAGTGCGGGTGATGACAAAGCAATGGATAATTTGATGACCAACTACAAAAAGAAATTACTATCAAAAGAGGATCTGACGCAAACTCTCCGTGCATTCCAGGTATCAAGGGATGTAATGAAGAGTAAAGAACGTGATGATGCCAAGGCTCAACAGATGAATAGTATGTAGGGGTGATGCTCTATCAAGAGAGACAAACAGTAGGATCATGTAGCTACTTATATTAGGATAGAAGAATAGAAATACAGTCAATATTCGGTGTTTGGTTTGCCTTTACGTTTAATACGAAATAGCTAAACTATAATACAATACAGTAAATCATCAAATGAATGAATGGACTCGGACTAAACATCTCCATCTTCTAGCTCATGCGGATATAACCCATTTGCGTAAATCTAGTAACTCTAGCCAGGGCATACTTTGATATCCACCCTTGGTATACCAATCAGCAAAGTCGTCAAAGCAAATTGAACCATTCTTTGGTTTCAATGCATCAAACACTTGTGATGTGGCCCAATCAGATCCTGCATCAATGGTCTGTGTTATAGCGGCACTATCGTTACTACAAGCACCTCCGTATAAATGAGTGAAAGACGATGAAACGCTCATAAGCATAATCAGGAATGATTGGATAAACTTTGCAATTTCGTCTTGAGATACCCACGTATCCTTATCCTCGTCCAGCAACTCGAAGATGTGTTCTAACTTATCACTCTTCCTTCCATTGCACAGCACCGTGAATCCACAAGCCAATGCAACACCATTCACTTTGTTCGTTTTAGGATTAGCAAACATTGTAAAGAGTTTGTCAGTAAAGGCAGTGAGTTCTTGTTGTATTGAACTGGATAAGGGTGCGGCCAAATTGCTTGTGGTATGATCAAAGACTCGTTTCATTGCTGCTTGGAAGGCCTTTTTCGTCATAGTGGGATGTCGACGAGATTTACTGTCATAAAGGACAAGCCTGCTCACTGTTGGTCCATCATACTGATACAGACCAGTTTGGGTAACTATTCTATGCAGTAACTGTACTTGATTTGGGTTGATTGAGATCATATACCCTCCAAACTGATCATGAGTTAGTAGATTAAACTTGAGAGCATTATGTGATTCAGCCGCCTTGCTTGGATTGGAGACAGCCGCCGCTGCCGCCGGTGGCTGTTGAGCTGCTGTTGGGTCAGGGTCAGCATAGTTAATGTTTTGGGCATGACCTTGTGTAGGAGAAGATTCTAGGAGTTTGAAATCCTAATTTGATGGATGAAACATGTATTGTTAGATCCAAGCTTTTATACCAAGAATTGAAGTGTCAACTAGTGAAAGTATATCAACTCAGTACTTACCATTTCGTCAACCTCGGCATCAACCGCAGACATATCCAAGTCGAAGAGATGATCATCTCCCGCACCAAAGTTTGGAGGAGAGGCCTTGGCCTTTCCGGGAGTTTCCAGCAGAGCCTTGATTGTTTCACGACCAGGTGTTAGTCCGGTCCCTTCGGCACCGGCAATGTTCCTTCCTTGGGCTGCTTTCGTTGCCGGTGTAGGAGGAACAGCAGATGGTGGCACGGCCTTTTGTTCTTGAGATAGAGGTTCTTGCTGCTCAATTTGATCGGCAAGTACCCACTTATTCAGATCCAACAACTCGAGCCATGGTGCTGTTTCAAACCCTCCCTCGTTGTACCACTCACTAAAGTTTTCAAATGTCACCTTGTTCACCTTCTTGGCCTTCCAATATGCAATAACATCGTCTGCTACTGATTTGGCAGTATCAGATATGTACTGAGTAACCGCATCGGCAGTCAAACTCAAGCTCTGATTACAGCATGAGAACATGACAATTAGGAATGATCGGAAGAAGAGGAAGATGTCGTTTTGTACTAGGGCGGCCTTTCTCCGTCCTTCATCCTTGCATACTTCATCTCCACCAAACAGGTTAAAGGAGAACATTAACTTGCTACTCTTCTTCCCTCCACAAAGCAGTGTAAGGCCACCCATGAGTTGATTCAATGGCACTTGCTTCGTTTCGGCCAAGTCAAAACTGAGGTAAAAGTTCTTGAGTGTCTCTTCTGGTGAAAAGTCGGTCCAGGATGAGTTGTGCTTCATCTTCCCTGTTCCATTAAGGATACGCATCATACAATTGACAAATGTCATTTGATCAACCTCCATCCGTATACTCTTCTTCTTACCAGGCTTGATTAGTCCACCCTCGGCAGTGCTCTTGGAAAGATCGCTGTACAAGACACTCCATATATCTTCACTTGTCAATGAGAGCAGACCTAATTCATTCACCACTGACTGGACATAGTGTGCGTCATCACGCAATACAACCAAGCTACGCTTGTTGGCTAATGGGAATGTAAACAGTACTTCGGCAAGAGATTGATCAACAGGATCCGGAGGATAATTCTTCGTCGAAGACTCATTACCGATTAATGATAAGAACTTTTGTAAATCTAATAACTCCAACCACGGTGCCACGGTATATCCACCCTCAGTATACCACTTTGCAAAGTCCTCAAATGTAACATTATTATTCCGATTACCACGATAGGTCGATATATTCATATTATCCTGTTCAAATGCCTTGGTAAAATGTGATAATGTCCACTTGGCACCATTTTCAACAGCCAAGAAGGCATCATCACGCTTCGTTGACATTAATCCCTTACGTATCTGTGTGGTAGTCTTCTTATTCGAACTTAGTAATGATATACCAGCCAACATTGTTAAATAACTACGTAAGTACTGCATCAATCCACGTTGTGTCAAGTATCCCACCCGATCAACATCTAACATTTCATATGCGGCAGCTAACTTACTTGACTTATTCCCCGCAAATAGAAATGAAAATCCAACCATCAACTCCTTAGCATTCACCTCATCCTTATTTAATTCACTCCAACTATAATCAAAGCATGTAAAGAAGTTCGTAAAGTAATTTGAAAAATTCTCAATCTCAACATTATCAAAATGTTTACTCGATTCCTTGGGTATTATTTCACGTATAAATTTACCAAATTGTGATCGTGATATAATGTAGAGAGTTTCACCATACTTGTGTTTCGTTTTACGTGCATGTTTCATCATTAGTGATTCGACATGTTGGGGTGTTAATGATGCGAAGCCGGTACGTCGGACGAGGTTACGTAACATTATTAGATTTTCTTCAGTAATGTCAATATGGAATGATGATGGTGGATTGATGGCATTGTTGCCTGGGAGGTTGTTATTTGTATTGGTCGGAGATGAACCTGAAAAGTCAAATGAAACGACTGTACGTGACTCATCCATCTGTGCACCAAACATACCCGAGAATGATTGGACATTCCTACCACCATTTGCCGTTGTGGCGGTGGTGGTAGTAGCAGCAGCAGTACGACTCGTTGACTGGTCCCTGTTGGGAGTTGGACCCAAGATATTGGCACCCTGAGCAAATAACGTACTTGGACTACCAATTGGTTCATTCATACCTCCTACACCTGGCGTGAATGGTTCTTGTTGTTGTATCCGTGCCTTTTTATTCGATAATGTCTGCTGAGTTGTTGTTGTTCCGGCCGCTGTTGCAGGTGCCGATGTAGTAGTACTCGTTGTAGCACTTGCACTACCAATACTTTCACCAACAATACCAGTATAATCCCATTTACTCAAATCAATCAATTCCAACCACGGTACCAAACTAAACCCACCTGAATTATACCATTGACCAAAAATATCAAATGATGCACCCTGAACTGATGATCCTTGTTTCGTTGCAAAATCAATTAAATTATCAGAGGCAAAGGTTGCAACCTCGAGTATTTCTTTGGTAGTTTCATTTGATAGTACCTGTCCATCTTTGGATAAGGAAGTGTTGATATTATGTACCGATGTTGATATAGCCGTTAGGAATGATGTGAATAATGATATTAATCCTTCTTTATTAACCAACTTTGATGATGATTCTTCTTCTTTACTGACGCCTCCTGCCATCTTTGGTACTGCCACACTTCTTCCTCCCTTACCAGCAGCTTTAGTTGACTCCTCTTCCATATTATCAACACCCAATATATCAAAAGCAGCCAATAGCTTAGTACTCTTATCAGCATCTAAAAAGAATACTAATGTACTCTGCATTTCCTTTTCTGATATATTATTATTCTCCATACTATTTAATAGAGAATTGAGTAATAAATTCCCACTATCTGTTGTTGAGTTGGATGTTATTGTTGATTTGGGATGGTCGTGTGAAGAGTTTACTGCACTACCACCCTGTTTAGCGGCAGATTTGGCAGCTGGTAGTAAGAGTGTACGGAGTGGTGGTATTATTGTTGGATCATATTCTTCTTCTTCTTCTTCTTCTTCTTTGTTATTGGAAGTGGATGTAACTGATGGTAGTGGCTTGGATATCACAGGCGGCGGGGGTTTAGACGGGGCAGCTTTTGGTATGACTGGTTCACTGCTCTTCTTTTTGCTACCTTTGGGTTTATTTGGTTCCTCGCGTGCTGGTGGGGAGTGTACAATCATTGGTGGCTGTTTCTTCTTTGGCTTTGGAGCTACTTCAGTTTGTGCTGTTGGTGGCGGTGCTGCTGCTGGTTGTTTCTTATCTTCTTCCATTGCCACTGCTGTTGTTGTACTTGGTGATTCCTTCTTTGTACCCTCATCCTTAACATCACCACTGCTATCCCTTGAACCCTCCTTCTTATCATCCTCTTTATCCTTTGCCATTGCACCACTTTCAACATCTGCAGTGCCATTATCCTTCATAGCATAATAATCTAATTTTCTCTTTTCATTTATTTCTTGTAATTTATTAATTTCGATATTGAACAACTTTGATGCAGTTAAGACACGTTTGGTTTCGGTCGGGCCTATTGCTAGTTGTAGTGAGAATGATTTAGTTTGTGTTGGTTTTGTTGCTGGAAGAGAACTTTGTGCTGAATTCGCGGCCACTGAGCTACCACCCATACCCACACCAGCGGCACCCACAGTAGTGGCAGCAATAGGAACTTTTGGTATCATACTATTACTAACACCAACAATTTTATTAGCAGCCATTGACAAGTCATTTGATGATTTCATTATTGTTTTAGTGTCATTGGTAATTATTTTTTCACCATTGGATAATTTTACTATTGTTGGTTTGCTTTGTTGTTGATTTGTAGGTAGTTGTTTAATTGGAGGTTGAGGAGGTTGTTTTAAGTTAGTGTTATTAGTGGTGGTAGCGGAGGTATTGTCTTTCATTACTACATCATTGTCGTCATTGCTCTGAACTGCCTTACTTTTATTATCTGGAGGAGCTTCTTTTTTATTAGAGTCGGCGCCACTATCAATATTTAATTTATTCATATGTACACCATCTTCTTTTGATAATGATGCTGCTATACTTGTAGATTTAGTATTGGATTTAGTAGTAGTATTACTTGTCTGAACCACTGCTTGAACTTTAGTTTTAGCTTGTTGAACCTCATCAGTTGATGATGGTGAGTTACGTTTACTCCGGCGTGTGGATCGGGTACTACCGCCACTGCCGGCACTATCTGGTGGTGTATTTTTACTATTACTTCTATTGGAGGCACGTGTTGATCTGTTGGTAGCGGGCGTGCCGCTATTAGGAGCCGCCATCTCGCGTTAGTTTGAGGTTTGCAGTAAAAACTGGAAAAAATACGGTCAAACCAGAGAGAATAAATCCGGTTAAGAGAAAAGAAGGATTTGCTTACATTTGGAATATTTTCTATTTACTTGAATTCGAGTTATGTTTGCAATAATGTAATGGACCAAAGAGAGATGCAGAAGACGAGTGGTGACGACTAAAGTTTAATTTATGAGCTAAATTCTACTTTGAGGAGGATACCACTCTCCGATGTGGCATTTGGCCACAACACCCCCCACTTTTGCCGACAACTGGGAAGCCATGGTCTTTAGTACCATGTGCTTTATGGAAGGAGGAGCAAACGAGACCCCCCATTGAGAAAACTTGGAGCTACTGCGCTCTATTTGTAGTACTTACGGCCTAGCCTGCTACGGACAAGTTATTATATCTTATTCGGGATGTTGCCCCCCATATTTTGTTATGCACTTATGACCCCCCAGGAATGTTGTAAGGATATTGGATGGCAGATATGCGTAGAGGATTTGAATGATACGGAGGTGTTCTATTGTAGAAAAGCAGGTAGTCTGTGTGTAGGATGATACACAATAAAAAGAAAAGTAACAACTATTATCCCACAGCGGTAGTCAATCCACTGTAGAGACCTGAGCTGTACAGGCAGACAAATTAACTAATGTTTGGTTTGACGAGTGTGTGATGTTTGTCCAAGGAGTATCGTATATCCGATTGTTGGAAGTGGACTTTATTGTTATGACCGATGTTGTTGTGCTACGATGATGTATACTATTGATTATGCCTCTCATGGGCGATAGTAGATGATACTTATGATTGCGCCTACTGCGGCGTTGTTGTTGTATCATATCGTGCTATTATTATACGGTTTAGATGGCCCGAACATATCAGGATTATCGAGGATGGAGGATGGAGGAACACATACGTCAGTGTTTTTTTTGTTTTGCAATGATGGCGCAGAGGAAGAGACTCGGAGCGCTACAGGCCGACGATGGCAGCAAGGGTATATACCGATGATAACCCTCCAAGGACGACGAGGTCCTCGCCGTAGGTCCGGGTCAGTATTACGGGCTCACAACCTAATGGACCAAAGAGAGATGCAGAAGACGAGTGGTGACGACTAAAGTTTAATTTATGAGCTAAATTCTACTTTGAGGAGGATACCACTCTCCGATGTGGCATTTGGCCACAACATAATGCCTATGCTATTATAACCTACCCATACATCATAGTGAGGTATTATAGTTAAATAGTAGGAGAGAGTAGCATATTTTTTGGCCGGCGGTTGGCGGACATATCATACAACACACGGTATAAGTTCAAGAACACAAAAACTTCTATTAAAGTAAAAAGAAGATTGACGATCGTGAAACGTCGTATTCTTCCTCGCCATCATATTGCAAACAGGTATCTATAGATAGAAAAGAATAGCCAATATTATATATACAATAATAACAAATCAAGAAGCAAACTATGACGTCGTTAGAACTTGAGGCACGGCTTGATAATTTACTTGCCACTGCTCGAGAAGAGACGGCAGATATTGACCTATTTGCGCTTATTGACATTGAGGAAAGAGAAGAATGCCCTATATGTATGATTCCATTGCCTATGAGAGAGGATGAAATCACATTTGAAATATGTTGTGGTAAGAATATATGTCAAGGTTGCTGCTTCAAAAAAACATTGACTGATATGAAGAATAATGTACCAAGAAATAAGTGGAAATGTGCCTTTTGTTGTCAGCAGCACCCCAAGAATATTGTCAAAGCATTGAAAAAACTAATGAAGAAGAATGAACCTGAAGCATTTATGGCCATGGCTCGTGCATATAAGAAGGGTGAAATAACACTTCAAAGTGATACAAAAGCTCTTGAAATGTATATTCGTGCAGCGGAACTTGGTCATGCTCAAGCTTATGCACTAATAGGACATCATTATGAAGATGGTGTTGTAGTGGAAAGAAATATGTCAAGAGCATTTGAGTTTTTGGAAATTGCTGCAAAGAGAGGATCATTCACATCCCACCAACATCTTGCTTTATATGAGGAGGATATGAATATCCAAAAGAGTATTAAACATTATATTGTAGGTGCAAGTGCGGGGTATCAACCTTCAATGGATGACTTGATGCGGTTGTACAAAGATAAAGTTCTAGCAAAAGAGGACTTAACACAAACTCTTCGTGCATATCAGGCATCAAATGAAATAACGAAGAGTAAGGATAGAGATGAAGCTCGGGCTCTTTTGAAAGATACATAGCATGGCCGTATATTGTAAGAGGAATATATAGATTCAAGCTGTTATAGTAATCAAGTTCTAACCAGTAACAGATGTAGTCCAAACTTCTCTTATCATATTACTGGGTATCGTAGTTAGTAGATACATAGCCGCCTGCCTCCCGACTTCCTACTAAAATAGAGTTTTCCACTACATGAAAACTATTTCCAGCTCAAACTTTAATGTAGCTATTCAGATGATACGCCGAGGTTACTGCTTCACTAATACCATATCGAGGTACTGCAGAGTATCGAGATATTCCTCTACTACTGCTCAGCGATATGGCTGTTTCGAGCGGCAGCGGTGGCAGGAGAACAATGACCAACAAAATTACAAGAATAGAAAATTAATGACACATTATGTGCACAAACATTCATGTAGACAGTTCAGTAGCAGCAGTGGCAATATTGAAGCAGAAAGTACACCATTCAATACATCAGTAAAGTTAAAACAAAGAACTCGTGCCGCAGAGTCATGTAAGCAGTATTATAATCATTACATTCAACATCATCAGCAACAAACTACATCTACTCCTCAAGAAAACATTACAAAACCAATACTACCCTATGATTACTTTCATAAGGAGGTAGCAAACCGATTAGTTGAACGATTAGACGATATAAATACTCATGGTACTAGGACAGATGGATTTCCGTTAGCATTAGATATTGGCGGCGTTGACAGCTATATCTATGACGCCTTGATTGATGGATGTGGAGACGACGAAGATGAATTAATGTTAGATCCTTCCGAAGACAATGTAGAGTATATGGGTGCAAGAGGAGGTGTACGAAAGTTAGTACAAATGGATTCAAGTTCATCAATGTTACATCGAGATGATGCCTTTTCGGAAATGAATAATGATACTGATGGTTCTAAGAAGACAATTTGTGAAACATTCAAGTTACAAGCCGATATTGACAATAACAAAACACCACTGCCATTTCCAGATGGTACCTTTGACTTGGTAATGAGTTCAATGACATTCCATTGGATTAATGATTTACCATATTTACTATCTGAGATTGAACGTATACTCAAGCCTGATGGGTGTTTACTATTTGCCTTGCCCGGCGGCAATACACTGCCAGAGTTGCGTTCTTCATTAGTATTGGCAGAACTAGAACGAACAGGCGGTGTATCAACACATGTCGGACCGTATGTAGACTTATCCAATATCGGAAGTTTATTAACTGGGACGAAGTTTCAACTACCGACGATTGATATTGATGATATAAACATTGGTGAGTTGGTTTGTATACTATGACTTGTCCATTTGTAAATCGTACTCACATATGACCTTAGGTTATCCAAATGCTATGGTATTGATGGAGCATCTGCAAAGGATGGGTGAAGGTAATGCATGCATGAATCGAAAAGAGAGGGTAGGATTGGGTACATTTCTAGGTGCCGCTTGTTTGTATAGAGAGTTATATTCTGCCGAGGAAGGTGATCCTAGCGAGGGTATCGTTGCATCAGCTCAGGTAATATATGGTATTGCTTGGAAACAACATGAATCTCAGCAACGGCCAGATGATAGAGGCAGTGCTACTCATTCGTTGACTGATATTGCAGTTACAAAAACAACATCTTCATCACCTGATAGCGAAGATAAATCATAAAATTTTGGTAGAACAATACCTATCATTCTTAATCTTATTTATCTACCCCTAAAACTAACAACTATTATTCCGATACCATGTTAATGCAAACACTCGTGCTGTATTCAGTGCACTCCAAAATGATAATTGTCATTTGCTTCTACCCCAATCATCCTTGCCCTTTCGAACTAAGCGCATCCGCTCCGCTCTATCATCACAGGGACCACAAAATTCCATTACAGAAAGCTGGTCTATCCTAGCAAATGGATTACATGCCTTCTCTTTTGCAACTGTACTAGGAACTGTTCCTTTTTGACCATTATGAATACTACCTTGCTCCTTTGCCCACTCTAATCGTTTCTTTAACTCTTCATTCTTTGGTTCACAGAAGCATGCAAATGCACAATTCTTTGCAGTATATTCATGTCCTACCCAAACATTCTATGTTGATATGTGGAGAGGTGAATGGATAAGAAATCTGGCACATCTTTTGCATACTTTAATACAACTAATGCAATACTTACCGTATCGTCAGGTAATCCCAAAATCTTATCAAATGCCTTTGTCATTTGCTCAGGTGTGCCAGTATTAAAGTTCCCAGCACCAGAAACGAACATAGTATCTCCCGTGAAAACATGTGCATTGTCAACATAATAACAAACATGTCCAGGCGTATGGCATGGAGTAAAGAGAACCTTAACATATGTTCCATTTCCTATCATCAAAGAATCACCATCTCCTACTTCATGTGTGACTCCTGGCACCTCATCTTTTAATCCACCAAACACACTATCAATTGTTGAACATTCCTTAACCAATTGTAGATTACCACCTGCGTGATCCCAATGACTGTGAGTTGTTAATATTGTTGTAATTTCAGCGTTGTTATCTTTTGCTGCTTTTTGAATGGCTTCTACATCAACTGGATCTACTACTGCTGCTTTCTTACTTTTATTATCAATGCTGGTAGTGTTTGATAAGCAAATCATGATAGAGAGGTTAGAAAGCTTTTTTATTGGGAATGTACACATTTTAGATTATAAGATAGCCGTCCATCCTTATTGCAACATACAATCGTCATCATCATCAAAAAGAGGGAACTTCTTACATTAAGTACATATAATTGTCCTCTAGCGCAGGGACGGGGATGACGGTGCAATTACTCATGTTATTAAAGCCTGATCCAATAACAATATATAGTCTCGGTATGCAAACTGAGGCTTACTTCACGGATAATAGTCTATAATAGTGATGAATGAGGTGAGTTAATCAATACTATTTAGCATATCGGTATCCTTTTATGAGAGTATCCGGCAAAAGTTAAATATCTATGCTTATGGTGAAGTAGGGTGAATGAAGTAAGGTGTTGGATGGGATATATAGCACAAAAGCATATTAAGTATCAATAAAGTAGTAGTGTCGTCCGAGGAGTTAAGTAGTAATATATGAGGTTTTAAACATAACATTGCACAACATATTCAACATGCAATCACCCACATACTACTACTTTAACAAATCAATGAGCAAATGGTATCATTAGAATTAGAGGCACGGCTTGATAACTTACTTTCTATTGCTCAGGCAGAAACTGCTGATATTGATCTCTTTGCACCTATCATCATCGTGGAAAGAGATGAGTGTCCAATATGCATGATTCCACTTCATATAAAAGAAACAGAAACTGTATTTATGGCATGTTGTGGGAAACAGATATGCGGTGGATGTATATTCACGCACAAGATGACCGATTTTATGAATGGAGTACCGATTCATGAGATGAAATGTGCCTTCTGTTGTCAGCCAACCCCCACAAAAGTGACCAAAGCACTAAAAAAGTTAATGAAAAAGAATAATCCTGGTGCATTCATGAGAATGGCCGATCATTACAAACGAGGGGAAGATGTGTTTCAGAGTGACACAAAATCACTAGAAATGCTCATCCGTGCGGCTGAACTTGGTTATGCTAAGGCATTTGTGCACATAGGATATCATCATAAGGAAGAAGATATGTCGAAAGCATTGGAGTTTTGGGAAGTTGCCGCAAAGAAAGGGTCGGTACAAGCACACCAATATCTTGCTGGGTTTCATCTGAGAAATGGGGATCTTAAGAAGAGTATCAAACATGAGAGAGTGGCGGCAAATGCAGGTGATAAATATTCAATGGATGCTGTGACGAAAGCATATAGGGATAAGTCACTATCAAAAGAAGATTTGACACAAACGCTCCGTGCATTTCAAGCCTCAAGCGATGCGATGGGAAGTAAAGATCGTGATAATGCCCGAGCTTTAGATTAAGAACAAGTTGACAGTGGATATGTACCCTATTGAACTGGGCGACTTGCCAAGATTTGGGAGGACATCAGATCATGGCACTTTTGATTGGTTAAATGACAGCAATTTGAACCTCCGCCACCACCACATGACTATTGATCTTCGTCTTCTTCTTCTTCTTCTTGCCGGTTGCAACAACAAGTCATGGATGCCACTTTACAATTCTTGGACGAGGGGGTCTTCCAAACTAATAATAAGATACACATCCCGACAAACATCATTGGTAATGCAACAACAACGTATATCATTGGATAACCATTATTACTATACTCGCTGCTGTTCACATTATCATGTTCATTCTCGACGGGTAGTATACGGGTAGAGCTGCCTCTTAGACTAGTCTTGAGAAGTGGAGCTGAGTTGTTATAGGACATATCTTCTTCCAAATCAAACATGATATATTATTCGGTTGTTATGCTGCAATGTACTGCAATATCATGGGGAGCATATGCTATATATGAGGTTAGTAGAGCAATGGAGGTGAAAATCGTGTCTTGACCAGATCAAGACCAGGACCCATTTTTGAGAAAGCAAGATCCTCGTCTTTCCAAGTGTAATCAGATCAAGATCAGGACTTTTGAGAGACTAATGAGGTTTGTCTAGGATATGATATTGATATGGAGCACGTCTCTTTGGTAAGGCCAAGACCATTTAGCATGCACGGGAAGTACTAGTCTGTCACATAATGCAATTCACACAGTCTCCCAAACTGATATACACACAAATAATACATACACATTACGATGGGAAATAGTAATTCGAAGAAGATAGCTGCTCTTGAAGACCCATCACCGTATTGTTCACGAGTTGTTCCGATGCATCTATGCTGTGGAACAACTTACACTCATAAGGCCAAGTCATGTACAAGTTGTCATAAATGGTACTGTGGTGAGAGTAATGAGTGCTCGAGATGCAACAAGCCGGTAACAGACAATGCCAATATGTCATTTTCAAATCCAAGTCTTACCCTAAAATCTAGCGGTTACTCAGTCAAAGGTAGCACTCCTATGCCACAACCATAGGTCGGTACCTTCTAAAGAGTTGAGAGGAGAGCCAAAGGCTTAGGACATACACTTTTGCACATATACTTTTAACTAAATAGCAAGCTTATGTTAATCCAGCTGTTTTTAGCTATCCCCATCTAATCATTCTTCCCCATTACTATTGCCATAACGTTTTAAACATACACACTCTATTCTTCTTCTTCGTACTCTTCTTCCTCTTCATCATCATCGTCCTCTTCCAACCATGTAAACCAATCCATAGTCTGGATAACAGCCTTCATTTTACCCTTTTCATTCGCCTCACTTTCATCTTCCTTCCACAAGTCGAATGCACCAGGTTCGGCGAGGTCAAACTTGTACATGGCACGGAACATGGCTTGTACCAAGTACTCGTCATTGATTTTGGGAAAACCTTGGGTGTCACAATACTTTTGAATAGCCCACAGTACCTGCATCTGGCCATCAGCATCGTCTTCTACGAGTGATACAAGAGCAGCTCCAAACTTATCAGCTTCAGCCCAGGCACACTCAGGGTCAGGATTCTTCTGTTCCTTCTCACAAAGGAGGTGGAAGATTAACTTCTCAACAGTGGGCAATACTGTGCCTTGTTCACTACACCATGCTTGCAAGTCCT
>Ga0214478_100382_pt1 | contig 26099 bp, 15 predicted proteins | sample M1_20Mar14CPVII9_2_FD_178001 | JGI IMG/M metagenome (GOLD analysis project Ga0214478, IMG submission 178001) | Marine eukaryotic communities from Monterey Bay, California, United States - M1_20Mar14CPVII9sort6BwellD7 | ecosystem: Environmental > Aquatic > Marine > Unclassified | place: USA...
TTACTCGACAACCATACGTCGTTGGAAGAAGCCCAGTGGCTCTGTAGAAAGCTGCTAGACTCATCTAAATGTTCCGTTCATTAATTCATTTCTGAGGGCGTATTCTTTGTCGTACTTTGTGGTAAAGAGATGTCTAATTGTTTTGAAATATCTTTGTGGTTTCATTGTGTCAATGGATGGTGCATTATATATCTAACTACATCATGTTAAACGATTGGATTGTGTTGTATCTATCTACTATATCCGATGTTAATATGTCACTTCTTCTTTCTAAAGTACTCCTTTCCAATTGCTCTATATATTGCTTTCTCAGTGTAGCTAAGTTTTTGATATCGATCAGATGCTTCATGTTGGACTCCAGTTTGGCCTTGTTCTGATTGTTTCTTTGTCTGTTTTTTCATATACATGGGTTCTAGTCTACTACTCTCTTGACGATTGTTATACTCATGAAACCAATAATCTAAGAAATCATTTAAAGTGTCAAATGTTCGATTGATACGATGCTCCTCACTAACTTGAAATCTAATAACATCCCAGCCATCAGAAGTTGAGTATTCCTTCTTCTCCTTCTTCTTCTTGTTATTATTATCGATCCACTCACGGTGATTCTCCTTCATGATATAAAAATTAATTACATCAGTGTAGTAATGGTGCCACAAAGCAACATTCTTATCATTAATCGTCTCAAAGTCATGATGCCATACAGCAACACTACTTAGCAAATGTAACCCTTCGGATGACAACACCATCAATTAAGGATTTTATTGTTGTAACGCCATCCGTATCATTCTACTATCTATATGATATAGTTATACACGGTGCATCTATTTTGATTCTGAACTTAATGAATGATACACTATCTTGTAGTAGTAATATCTACTGTGTATTCTTTACTTGATATTTTCGCATGTGATATGCAGCATCAACGCTATCTCTAATACTTGATTGTTTCGAGAGAACAAATGTATGAGCAGCAAAGTTGTTTATGTTCGGTATTTACTTTAGCTAGCTTGCCTGTCCTAGAGTAGAAATTGTGTCATATTATGCTTTAATACTAAGGCCGTTCCATACACCTAACACAGGGTAAACTGCTCCCGCCTAAGCGGACTACGGTACAGGCGAAAGATTATCTCCTTGTCTAACTCCTACTGACTGTTCAATCTCTGCCTTGCAACCATTCAGATTGACAAGAACTTTCAGATCAGTATACAGACGACGTACCACTGAACATATCTTGGGTGGGGCTCCATATCTCTCTAGAACCTCGACAAGTAGATCATGAATAGTAGTATCATATGCCTTCACTAGGTCAGCAAATATGACATACGATTCGAGATTGTGTTGTTGACGTTGATGTAGAAGAGTCTTGAGTGTGAACAAACCATCTTGACAACCTACTCCGGGCGTAGCTCCAAATTGTAACTTGATACCATGTTTAGCAAGTAGTACCATACTACAGAGTAAAAACGCCAAGCCATGAAAGGATACCGAGGGATAATATCGGTCTCGTGTAAGTGAGAATAATGGTTCAACTCTCAATAAAGTAATCCATCATCTAAAGCTCATAAGCTGGATAGCATAATAAGTTTATAGCGCTATCATTTGCACCATAATTCAACTATGTATTTAGATAATGCCGGGCCTGTTCTATATCTTTTAATAATGTTGATACTAGGAGGAACCAGAACTAACTATAGACAATCAGAAGCACAAAATGGCCCCTTCTGAGCTTCTTGAGGTGTAGTTTTATATGTACAACCAGACTTTATGAAGATATTGTCATCACCATTGACACAACTCGATGTATAAGGAAATTCATCTTGCCATAAACATAGGTCTTGATTGAATGAGCTAGCTCCATTGAACATAAGGTACACACAAGTAGCCTTTGATATAACAAAGTTTGAAACATCTTGATTGAATGATTCGGCAAATTGGAACATGTTGCTCATATCAGTAACACTTGAGGTATCGAAGTTTGACAAGTCCCTGTTGAATGATTCGGCATCATAGAACATGCCGTTCATATCAGTAACACTTGAGGTGTCGAAGTTTGACAAATCCCCATTGAACGAAGTTGCAAAACTGAACATCCTTTCCATATTAGTGACGCTGGAGGTATTCCACCCATTGATGTCTTCATTAAAAGTATCCATCTTATAAAACAAGTATGACATGTCTTTAACATTCCCAACACACCATGAGTTCATTGGCCAACCATAAACTTGAGCAATATCACATTCTTTATTATTGGCACAGTCTTGATTAACATAAGCACGAACTGCATTTCCAAGGATGCCTTGAACACATGAAAGTATATTGCAACCATTATTGCCGTTGCCATCATTTGCATCAAAACATTTCACAGTTGGATTGAATGTTGGCTCTATTATGGACTGCAATTTACACATACAACAATTCTCATTTGGTGTATTCCCAGCCTCTCCGTCATTACCATACGCTCCACACCATGCTTCATTGAGTTTATAATCATCACAAACACCACCATACATGTCTAAAAAGTCGGGAGTATCAGTACACTCATTGTCATCTTGTTGCTCATTGTCATCTTGTTGATGATGATTAGTAGTAGTAGTTGCTTCTACTGCCGCAGGAAGAGTAGAACTAGTAGTTGACTAGATGAAAGAAAAGAGTGTTTCAGTAGGTTAGTATGCACTTCAATGAGTCAAGAAGATGAAGATATTGAATAACTTACCACTGATGAAGATTGACAATTAGAAGCACAAAATGGCCCCTTCTGAGCTTCTTGAGGCATACCTTGATATGTACAACCAGAGAACGCAAAGATATTGGAGAAAATACTAGTGTAGGGAAAGCTATCTCGCCAAGCACATAGATCTTGGCTGAATGATGTGGCACCAAAGAACATAAAGAACACACTTGTAACACTTGAAAGGTCCCACATTGAAACATTTTGATTGAATGCGTCAGCACCTTGGAACATACTGCCCATATTAGTAACGCTCGAGGTATCAAAATTCGACAAGTCCCTGTTGAAAGAGCTCGCTCCACTAAACATGTCTGCCATATTAGTAACACTTGAAGTATCAAAGTTTGATAAGTCTCCATTAAACGAAGTTGCACGCCAGAACATGTAGCTCATATCAGTAACACTTGAGGTGATCCATCCAGATATGTCCTCATTAAAAGTATCCATCTTATAAAACAAGTATGACATATCTCTAACATTTCCAATACACCACGAGTTCATCGGCCACCCGTAGACTTGAGCAATGTCACATTGTTGATTATTGGCGCAGCCTTGACTAACATAAGCACGAACTGCACTACCAAGGGTGCCAAATTGAGTGCAACCTCCCAAGATGTCGTCAACACTGTCACAACCTCTATCATCTGCACCAAAACATTTGAATGTTGTAGTTGGTAGCAAGCTCACACTTGGATGTGACGATGAAGTTAAAGTAGGTGACTGAATGGGCATATCACTAACCGCAGGTGAGGGTGTCACGGATATAGTCACTGCTGTGGAGTTTGTTGAGGAGGCATCTTGTATTGATGTCGATGTGGGTGGTGGTGTTGATGATTGGTCATTATCTTTGTCCTCATTAGAGACTGCTGTCTCTGATTTATTCTTGTCCTTGTACAAATCAACAAATAATGTAGCCATAACAGATATCATAACAATCACAACGAGCACCACTACTCCCATAATAAGGTATCGTTTATGACGTTTGTACCATGGCAACACTTCCTCATCATCCTTATCATTATGACCTTCTTCTTCAAGGACTGGAGTTGCATCATATATTGGAATATCTGGAACAAGTGTTGCCTCTAAAGTTAGGACGTCACCATCATCTTGAGTAGTAGTTGGATTGTCTGATGGAAGTTCATACATGGATGATGCCTCATGTACACTTGTGTTTGTTGTACTATTCTCAGAGGTGCGGGGTTGGTCAGTGCTACCCCGAGGATTAATTAACATGGAAGGTGGAGGTGACCTTCGTATCACTTGCTGCTGCTGCCGTTGAAAGACTGGATGGTCCTCCTCATTCTCATAAGTTGTTGGTGGATTGTGCATACTAATTGAATCCGACGTCGTTCCAACAATTGCTTCTGGCTTTTGATTCACCTCTTTCATCATATCTTTTGCCTTCTTCTTTGTAATAGCATCATCATCATCATTAGTTATATCGTACGGATTGAATGGCACTGGCGGACTCAGTTGATTAACAGACACTTCTCGATCCGCCAATATCTTAGTATCAGGTACATTGTGTGGATGAAATGGAGTCGGTGGTGAGAGTTGATTAATTAAATCTGTCTTATTATCCGGTATATTAGCAGTAGCTGCTTGAAACTGTGCATAATTGAACGGAGTTGGTGGGCTCATTTCATTAATAGATTCCAAGTTGTTTGGTATAGCTGCTAATGTTTTCTTGGCAATATCTATGTCGGCAGCAGATGCTTCTAACATTGCAACTGGTGGCTCGGGACCTATATCATCAGCATCGTCAGACTGATGAACTATAGACTTAGCATTTAATTCTAATCCATGAACACTGGTCTTAGAAGTTGTAATGTTGTCGGGAGGTGTTTCTTTTGTGGTATTTTGTGGTGGAGATGCTAAAGTGTTGGATGATTTCTGCAGTTTTTTACTTGGCATTGTCAACTTCTTCCGTACCCGCTCTTCAAATGCAGCCTGTGCTGCTGCGAAAGTTACTCTCTCTGACTCTAATTCAGATGTTGTTCTGTTTGATACTGACGATGGGGGCTGATTACATGCAGATATAATGTCTTCTTCATCTTCGTCACTATCGATGGTTTTATTATTTTGATTGGACATATTGTGTAGTATAGATAGTTTATATTTAATATCTCCGTAACGCTACTACTTATTAAGTTAACGACAACACAATAACCAATGACCAATATGTTAGAAGGTAAAGTTTACCGTCACTCAATATCCCAGTCTTGGGTAGAAAGGCGGGAGTTAGCTTAGCCAGAATCACTCCATAAATAATTATTCATAGAGTAATAGATAAGTAACAAGTAAATCAATAGAAAGCTTCAGTTATAACTAGTAAAGGCGTAAGCCGATCACGACAGTTAGGAGACTTCTAACATACTTCGAAGTAACCTTAAGAAGTTACTAAGTTGTGGTCGGCAATTGTGAAGTTTGTCAGCAAATTTAGCTTGAAACGAACTTTGTCAATTTTGTTCTTGCGAGAAGTGAGACAATAAAGCGACGACATAAAGAAGGGCTGCAAACGAGAGGATTGCATGGTAAGCGTGTTGTTGAACAATAATAACAAAACAATGAAGGAAACAACAACAAAGAAGAAGAAACGAAAGAAGAAGAAGAAACAAATGGATCTAGACGGGAATGACGATCGAAAGCAGAACATTGCAAAGATTGGATCGTCGATGATTGCTTTGTGTTTGGCAGCGATGATGTGGATGATGTTCATGGCATCTAATGGAATCGTTGTGGATGGTTTTGTTCTGTCGTCGAACGTTCACAGATTGGACGATGTAATGATGATGGATCAGAATGTTATTGCTGCAATCAGCAGTGATGTTTGCAATTATATTAATTGCAATGATGTGATGGAAGTTGTTGATGATGGCGTCGACGATGTCGACAATACAACAACTTATCATCTGGAGGAGAACGATCTCGTGATAGATCGTTATGGAGAAACAAGAGTAGTCATATTGAGAGTCGAAGGTGTAAATCAGACACAACAATCAGATTGTGCGGATGAATCGGCTGATGAACGTGTGATGTGCTCAAATGATCAACCGATGGTTGATCAATTAAAAGACTTGTATCTGTGCAGCGGAAGGCCTCAACAGAACAATCAAAATGGTCCTGTATCGGATTCGTCGATGATTGTGTTATCGTCGGCAGAACAATCTCCTGCAATATCTTTTATAGATTGGCAGTGTCGTGTATCTATGTTGAGTATACTGTGTCCTCTATCTCCAGGTGGAGAAGAGTGTTGTCCTAGCTCGGATTCGCTGATAATGGTTGTCGTACCGTCAGCAGAGCAAATTCCTGCAATATCTCTTAGACTTAGAGATTGGCAGTGTCGTGCATACTTCGGGTGGAGTAATGCATTGTTATCCTCATCTCCGAGAATAGATGAGTGTGGTCCTAGCTCGGATGCGTTGACTGATTACTCAACATCATATATGTTGTTGTCAACAGAGCTGGATGCATGTATATCATGTATCTGTAGCATGTCTGAGAGTACACATTACTCAAGATATGTTGACGTCCTAAACTCGAATGGGTTGATAGTTTCGGCAGAGTTACACAGTCTGAACTCGGATGGGCCGATGGTTTCGGCAGAGTATTGTGGTACATGCCTTGAGAAGAGAAGTGGTCTCAAAGAACCAGAGGTACCTGTAGAACTGAACATATCAGATATGGTCGGTGTTGATATGGCAGGAGCTTGCAAAAAGGCGAGTATATCTTGTGAGAATATCAAGCAAGGGGGAATGTCGTATGTTGCTCGACATTCTAAACATGCAATAGAGGAGAAGATAGCTCCAGATATATCCAAGGTGTTGGATATTAGTAATAGAACTGCTTTCATGTCTCAACAACATGATGAGATGAGTATGGGAAGGTATGATTACCAAGGCAGTGATGACGTGAGTCTAGGCAGTACTTCTGCGGGCAGTGTTGATAGCTCGGGTGACGAGTATATAACTGTAAAGGCAGATGGTAGCGTCAGTGAACGTTGTGATATAGAAACAGAGTCCGATATCATAGCAGAGAGTGGTATTGGTTGTGAAGGTCAAGTAGATGACTTAGTTGGAGATATGAAAGACAAATCGAAAGTCGGTATCTTCAGTGGTAAAAGCAATGCAAGTATGAAGGATACTGAGATAAGTACGAGGCCTAGTGTTACTGAGAGTATGACTAGTGCAAAAGTAATATCGAATGCAAAGCTGAGAAGGTTGTTAGCACGAGATGATGTTAACATGATACATATTGATATAGATACGGGTGAGGATACCGGTAGTATCGATATGAATACTATGCTCAAGAGTAGTAGATATGATTTAGGAGAGTATTGTGAAGCTAGACGTAGCTGGAATACAAGGTCTGGAGAGTCGTATGGAAGTATCATGATGGGATATCATGGGATATTTGAGCGAGGGGGAGTGTTAGAAGGTAAAGTTTACCGTCACTCAATATCCCAGTCTTGGGTAGAAAGGCGGGAGTTAGCTTAGCCAGAATCACTCCATAAATAATTATTCATAGAGTAATAGATAAGTAACAAGTAAATCAATAGAAAGCTTCAGTTATAACTAGTAAAGGCGTAAGCCGATCACGACAGTTAGGAGACTTCTAACACAATAGTCTAAATTGTTTTATTTATGTTGCAATTTTGTGTATTGTATATTTTAGAAGTGGGTGCTACGTTGATGGTTCGATATGACGAGGGTTTGTGCTTTGCAATGCAATTGCTAATAATTATATAATTATAATGTCTACTAGAAGTCAAATCGTCGTAGTCGTCAATAGCTGTCAAATAGTTAGTGGCTACCATACTAGTTTAGTTTAGTTTGTTTAGTTTATCATAGCCGCAACTCCGTGCATTTGCTTCTATCTATAGGTTACCCAAATAGTAGAGGTCATTGAGACTGTCAAATCTTTTCCAAGTTTGTGTAGGTAGTAGTTACCGTCCGTGCCTAACGACCGCAGTATCCACAACTTACCCCAAAAAAGATAGGTATAACTCTTATAAATATATGTAGTTTGTATTTCAATATAATTTTGGCTCATACCTCTCCTGGCAAGAAGCGGTATGCCGAGCCAAGTAATTGGAAGAAGTGAGTTGCTTCTTCATTATTACGACCAGTAACTGCGGGGTCGTTTTTGTCTGGGTGGCAGGTTCGTGCCATTTGCATGTATTTCCTTCTAATATCTCTCTCAGTAGCAGACATGGTAAGGCCTAGAATGGCGAGAGAGTCTCTCATATTATGACCTACTCCGCCTTCATTGTATGTCTGTTGTCCTGCTCGAGGTGATGGAGGTTGGTGTGGTGATGGAGGTTGTTGTCTATCTCTTCTAGCTCGAGGAGAGGTACTAGGTCTTGCTCTAGGAGGTGAGCGTGGTGCTCTTCTAGGGCGAGAGGTAGGTTCTTCATCTTGAGACGGTTCTGGTATATCCCTGTCGGGATGTACTAGTTTTGACTCAATCATCCATGCCCATCTCTTCTTATCCAGTGCATCCTTAATCCAGTATTCGAAAGACCCGTGACTATCCATATATGTTACCACATGTTCTCCGATGACTGTATAAACATTCTCGGGGTATATCAACTGCAGAGCCTTGACAACTGATTGTTTGTTTGTTGTTTGTGGACGTCTTTGGGGACGTTTATTATCAACCCACGCTGTTAGTAGTTGTTTTGGGAAGGAATAATTCTCTTCTCGGACTACTTTGCCAACAAATTTCAAAGTACGAGCAGCAATTTGCTTTCTAATATCTTGCAAACCATAGAACTTCTGGCGGATGAAATCATTTGATATGCGGTCTTCTTTGACTTGTCTCATTCTGATACGTAGTATCTTACGAATGATAGAGACGTGTAAGAAGACATCGAGCTTGTCAAAGGATGATTCCTTGATAGCCCAACTCTCACAACCCCAAAGGAGTTGGTTGAGGATACAGGCTTGGAAGAAAAGATGCTTCGAGTATAGATCGATATGATCGCAATACCACAGAGTACTTAAAGCACCCATTTGTTGCTTTGCTTTCTTGATACGCTTGTCAATTTCATAGTCATCTTTGAGGGTGTATGATACGAAGGAGCCGAGGTACTTGAAGTGCTTGGTAAAGTCGACGGTATGTCCGTTAGGAAATACTATCTGCTTTGTCTCCTCACACGTGTCATACTTGAGATCTTCAAGTCTTGATGTAGCACTCTCCTTCTCCTTTGTAGTTGGTTTCTTGACGAGAGCTCGGCTAGACGAGTCTGACTCATCTTGAATAACTCGAGGCAATTTGTCGAAGAATGCTCTGACGGGCACATAAAGTGCTTCAGTCTTTGCAGCCTTGCCATCTACTCCTACATGCATTTCCATACCAAGCTTCTTGAATTGCTCAGCGATTAGATCAGCACCTCTCTCGGCATCCTTTCGGGTAGTAAAGATGAAAGCTCCATCATCCAGATATAATATCTGAAGAACATCGAAGATATCACCGGTACCGTATGTGCCATCTTTTCTCAAACTGTGCCCAATCAACTGTCCGTGACCTTGTTCTATCTCTTCCCAGGTAGTTCTTGTAAATTTAGCTGTTTCGAGACCTTCGTTCCGCCATTCTATCTCTAATGATTCGGCAAATGCTGATATCATGAAAAGAAATTCAGTTTACCCTAGGGAAACTCCAACAAGGTTGTTTGATAGCTAACGTCGTCGTTCGTGTCCGTCACACCGTGCACTTTAAGAATAAAATTTGGCGATACACTGAATTTTTTTGCCGACGAGATGATGCTAATGAGGTCTCGCTAGTGGAGATGTTAGTTCAACAATAGCTCCTCCTATTATTGTAATGCCTCCATATTTCTAATACAGGGCTGATTATTAATATAAAGTTACAATTAGCATACAAATAGCACTATGTATAGGGTTGGAAACTTATGCGTTGGGAGGGGCTCTATCAATATTACGACTTAGCGTTAAGGCTTAATAAAATCACCTTTGCAATTGCAATGAGACATACACTATTATTACGTCAGGGCTCTATATTTATACCCTTTGTGGTATGAACTCACTCTATCTTTACCGGCTGCCTTACCAATATAGTTATCGAACCTTCTGACAATGTTAATATTAATGAGCCTCAACGCACATGAAGTGTATCATGATTGGGCTCTACAATTTATAATATGAATATAGAGCCCTTATGAGTATGAACTCACTCCGTCGAGCTCATAAATTTTATAAACTGCTTCACCAAACTCATAAATATATACTGCTAATCAATTAACATGCCTGCTAAAATCACATAAAAATAACATCAAACATCAATGTATCTCGATAATAGAACATATCCCAGCAGCAATAAGATATTATAATCATATCACGTTAGCATCATCGAAACAATTACTATATCATCGAGCTATCCTTTCCTACCTTGTTGCAATACCAAACAAAGACCAATCTTTCAATACTGCATATAATTAAATATATAAAAAGTATCCTTCGATAGATTTACTATTACACCTCTACAACGCCTCTACTACAAACAATAATATCACATAAAGAATTCGGTGATTGTTAAAAGTATAAACATAACACAAATACTTGTCATGCCAACAGACAAACAAAGCGGCGATTTGGAAAAGACAGCCAATGCCAAGAAGGAAGAAGAAGTCAAAGAGGCAAATGTAGATGATATTTGTATTGGTGATCTCAACATCGGAGGAAAGTGTGAATTGGACACCAACGAGGTAAGGTATTTGATATTTGTTGTGTCTGCATAAAGTATCCTTATAAAAAGTTATACTAACAAGATACATCTCTCTCAAAGTCATATCTCTCAAAGCCAAGTAATCTGAAATCTCCTCCAGAGGCGTTAACAGTATCATCCGCTCTTGGTCTATCAGCACAGCAACAGGCTGACGAACGTTTAGCAATAAAGAGACAGAAGGCCAAGGAAAGAAAGAGAAGAAGCAGAGCAAAGAACAAGAGCGAGGAGAAGACTGCTCTAGAGAGTGCACAGAGAAAGGAAAGAAGAGATCGTCGACCCCCCGAGAAGAAGGCAGAGGACGATGCAAAGAGAAGGCTAGATTGGGCGATCAAGAGGGCGGGTAGGAGTCAAGAACAGATTGACAAGGACAATGCAAATAGAAGACTTGATTGGGCTGACAAGAAAGAGGATGCCAATGCCAACAGAAGACAGAAATATCAAAGTTCCAATCTACAAGCTGTCAATGAAAAGAGAAGATTAAAGTACTTACAAATGACTGATGTGGAGAAGTCTATTGTGAGGGAAAAGGGTGTTGAACGGTTTAGGATTCATCGAGCTAAGATGATTGGTCCATCAGTCGAGTGTGCAGCTTACAAATGCAAGTCGCTAGTGCCTCTACTCCGAGATGAGAGGTATTGTTATTCGCATCGAGGATGTCAGCGTATCAAGAGCGGATGGGACGGAGAACCTATCGAGGCGGTATACAAGAATCGAAGTGGATTAGATGCCAAGATATCTCTACAGGCACTAATCGAAAAGTTTGGGGACTTACACCAGTGTGAAGGTCCAAATTGCAAGTTGAAAACCAACCTTGGGCCTTGTTTGAAATCAGGATACATCAACTCAAGAGGTCGTCGAGTACCCAAGTCATTTGAAGCGTTTGATTGGGGTGGTTTCCCCAAGTTTTGTCAAGTTTGCGAGCCAGAGATCGATGAGCATCGTAATCAGCCGCTTGAATTGAAGTGTAGCAGTCAAGAGATGTACTCCAAAGTCATCGAAAGCTTCGTAACGAGAAAGGATACTCTTCCTACAGAGATGCAAAAACTGATCGAGTCCGAGTGTCTTTTCTACTGCTTTATGGGATATTGTACATCGGACTGCAAATCAAGAGACAAGCACAAGGCAGTCTGGAGATCCTACTACTCAGACTTGGGAGATCGTTTTAGGCGTCTACTTCAGTTTCGTGATGCAGCTTTCAAGAGTTACAACAGTGCAATGTCAATTAGTGCCAGTAAAGCTAATTATACATGGACTTTATTTGCAAAGTGCCATCACTGCTCTGAAGAATACAATCTGCAAGACTTGATTGGTCAAGCAAGCATGATACAAGCAAACAGCTTATCATGCAGGAACTGTCTACTACAACATGCAAATAATACCTTCGAGCATCGCAAGAGAAGTCTTTTGTTGCAGGATGGGTCGTGCTATAAGACTTACGATGGAAGGTCCATAAGAATTCAAACTTTCTTAGAAGAGTTAGCGACATCCTTCCATAGCTCAAAACCATTACACATTAGTTGCCAGAGAACTGGTGGATTGTATGATGATGAAAATGAAATTAGGTCATTTCTTGGTATCCAAGAAGTTGCACAGGATACTTCTCAATCAAAAGAAGAACGAAAGAGAGAATTGGCAGCTACCTCGATTCAAAAGACATTTAGACGCTTTAGTACGATGTGGAGGTATCAATATAATGCCAAACTTTGGTCTACATTACAAATAAGGCAAAGAATGATGGACCGTCTTATGGAACAGAAGAAGAACTTATCGTTGTGGAAGTGGTATTATCAGCGGCGATCACATCAACGTTCAGAATTGTATCTTGAGAGTAAAGGGAATGTTCGAAGTCACTTTGGTCCTATGGCGTCTATTACACTAGACGAAGCTTCTCGAATGTGTCCAAGAACTGGCAAAGGTTGGAAGCCTGAAGATATTGAGCGTCTAGAGACATTATATCCCAATGAGAAGTACCACTGGGGCTACACAAGCAGCTCATTGCAATGGGGTTACGTTGACGATAGAGATAAGTTTCGCAGGCCTCACTTCGAGTCTTCTCTTATAACAATTGAGACTGCAGCCAAGGGAGTATATCTATCATGGGTGATGAGACCAGATGGTACATTTACCTATCACCCGATTAAGCCCTTTTTGGATCAATTCACAGACAATTACTCATCGGCTCCTGAACTTGATTTAGTCAAGGCTTGGAAGATTGCTGGCTTTGTCGATCGTAGGCATCCAGTGTATCACCAGTACCCTGCACGTCTAGAGAGTGTTGAAGGTTATTGGGGTCCTAAACCATGCAAAGCAATGGTCACCATCCTTAAAGAAGAAGAGCTTGAGCAAGAAACTGCAGAAAGTATTGGTACTCACATTGCGTCTGTCTTGAATGAGGGATACACATGGAAAGGTAGCCAATATGCCAATCATAAGACTGACAATGTTACTTATCGGAGTGGTGTGGTATCCGATCAAGCTGAGCTATTGCCACTTAGCCACTACCTTCTTGGTTCTGATTTGGTACGAGTATTCATGACCATGTATGATACAGAAGCAAATGAAGACGTAGATCTATTGCAACAAGATGATCTTCTTCGGTCTTTCTTTGGTACAGCCGAGCAAGGACGTTTGCTTCTTCAAGACAAATACATACATGCAAGTCCTACTGCAAGCTCAGATGCTATGGAAGTCGATCGACCCGTGAGGTATGCTTATCAAGACCAAGTACTAATCGATGACCTGAACTCGGTGCGGTGCCCCAACCCCAACGCTACTCATCAGATTGACGTAGTTCAAACAGCAGTACCAAACGTATATGTTTCTTGGTCGACTCGACTCCATTCATTGAATGGAAGAGTAGTTCATGAGCTGCCTTCTAACTTAACCCGATTCAAAGATCACTTCGAGTTCTACGCTGAAGATCATGATCTTATGACCAAATGGGGAATCCAAGGCTTCTTGTATCGAAGAGTATATGATGAACTCAACCCAACAAAGAGGAGCAACCAAGAGCTCGCTCCCTATTCTTACAGCGAGCCACACAAGGATGATCCCAAAGTCCGCCAATCGAAACGTTATGCTTGGGATGCTATGATAACAGTTACACAAGAGAAGAGTACACCAAACAAGGTTGGCACTTTCATTGCAAAAGCATTTACCGATTTTACCAACAAGAAGTTCAACTTGCAATCAAAGAAGCGTCAGTTTCAATATGTATTTCGTAACAATGCAACGGATGATAAGCCATCTCCTTTATCCAAGTATCTTACCGATGATGGCGTGGTTGGAGTGTTGGAGAGTATGTATGGTTCAAATGACAAGAAGGAGATCATGCAAAATGATCAACTGCTAGCTGCTTTCTTTGGTGATGCCGATCGGGGCCGTCGCATGTTGCAAAGTCTAGCATCGTATCCCGATCCCCTAAGTGAAAGTATCCTTGAATCTACTTCCACAAATGGCGAGGAACAAACGACACCTGACTCCACAACACCACAAGGCAATACAGAAGATGATGCAAATGCAAAGATGATGATTGACGACCTTCAAATTACACCACCCCAAAGTGTTATCACGAAAAAAGACATATATGTTACAGATGATGAATCTAGTGTAGGCGAGGAATCCGGCAGTGATGATGATACTTTCGGAGATGATACTCATTCAGTTTTAGAGCAGTTGGATGAGTTGGGCTTTGATTTGAATGAACTAAATTTGAAGTATGTGACGATGAATTGAATGTGTATATGTGATAAATGTTAGATATTGTGAAGAACGTGATAAATAGTAGATATTTCAGACTTAATTTAGGGTCTCTACTATGATTAGTCAGGCATATATCTGTAACTTTACACCTGTAAATACAACTTCAATACTTCCCAATGGCAATACTTTATCATGAGCCAACAAAAGTTCACAAAAGTGTATAGTCGATTCGCAGCGTATTACTCGACAACCATACGTCGTTGGAAGAAGCCCAGTGGCTCTGTAGAAAGCTGCTAGACTCATCTAAATGTTCCGTTCATTAATTCATTTCTGAGGGCGTATTCTTTGTCGTACTTTGTGGTAAAGAGATGTCTAATTGTTTTGAAATATCTTTGTGGTTTCATTGTGTCAATGGATGGTGCATTATATATCTAACTACATCATGTTAAACGATTGGATTGTGTTGTATCTATCTACTATATCCGATGTTAATATGTCACTTCTTCTTTCTAAAGTACTCCTTTCCAATTGCTCTATATATTGCTTTCTCAGTGTAGCTAAGTTTTTGATATCGATCAGATGCTTCATGTTGGACTCCAGTTTGGCCTTGTTCTGATTGTTTCTTTGTCTGTTTTTTCATATACATGGGTTCTAGTCTACTACTCTCTTGACGATTGTTATACTCATGAAACCAATAATCTAAGAAATCATTTAAAGTGTCAAATGTTCGATTGATACGATGCTCCTCACTAACTTGAAATCTAATAACATCCCAGCCATCAGAAGTTGAGTATTCCTTCTTCTCCTTCTTCTTCTTGTTATTATTATCGATCCACTCACGGTGATTCTCCTTCATGATATAAAAATTAATTACATCAGTGTAGTAATGGTGCCACAAAGCAACATTCTTATCATTAATCGTCTCAAAGTCATGATGCCATACAGCAACACTACTTAGCAAATGTAACCCTTCGGATGACAACACCATCAATTAAGGATTTTATTGTTGTAACGCCATCCGTATCATTCTACTATCTATATGATATAGTTATACACGGTGCATCTATTTTGATTCTGAACTTAATGAATGATACACTATCTTGTAGTAGTAATATCTACTGTGTATTCTTTACTTGATATTTTCGCATGTGATATGCAGCATCAACGCTATCTCTAATACTTGATTGTTTCGAGAGAACAAATGTATGAGCAGCAAAGTTGTTTATGTTCGGTATTTACTTTAGCTAGCTTGCCTGTCCTAGAGTAGAAATTGTGTCATATTATGCTTTAATACTAAGGCCGTTCCATACACCTAACACAGGGTAAACTGCTCCCGCCTAAGCGGACTACGGTACAGGCGAAAGATTATCTCCTTGTCTAACTCCTACTGACTGTTCAATCTCTGCCTTGCAACCATTCAGATTGACAAGAACTTTCAGATCAGTATACAGACGACGTACCACTGAACATATCTTGGGTGGGGCTCCATATCTCTCTAGAACCTCGACAAGTAGATCATGAATAGTAGTATCATATGCCTTCACTAGGTCAGCAAATATGACATACGATTCGAGATTGTGTTGTTGACGTTGATGTAGAAGAGTCTTGAGTGTGAACAAACCATCTTGACAACCTACTCCGGGCGTAGCTCCAAATTGTAACTTGATACCATGTTTAGCAAGTAGTACCATACTACAGAGTAAAAACGCCAAGCCATGAAAGGATACCGAGGGATAATATCGGTCTCGTGTAAGTGAGAATAATGGTTCAACTCTCAATAAAGTAATCCATCATCTAAAGCTCATAAGCTGGATAGCATAATAAGTTTATAGCGCTATCATTTGCACCATAATTCAACTATGTATTTAGATAATGCCGGGCCTGTTCTATATCTTTTAATAATGTTGATACTAGGAGGAACCAGAACTAACTATAGACAATCAGAAGCACAAAATGGCCCCTTCTGAGCTTCTTGAGGTGTAGTTTTATATGTACAACCAGACTTTATGAAGATATTGTCATCACCATTGACACAACTCGATGTATAAGGAAATTCATCTTGCCATAAACATAGGTCTTGATTGAATGAGCTAGCTCCATTGAACATAAGGTACACACAAGTAGCCTTTGATATAACAAAGTTTGAAACATCTTGATTGAATGATTCGGCAAATTGGAACATGTTGCTCATATCAGTAACACTTGAGGTATCGAAGTTTGACAAGTCCCTGTTGAATGATTCGGCATCATAGAACATGCCGTTCATATCAGTAACACTTGAGGTGTCGAAGTTTGACAAATCCCCATTGAACGAAGTTGCAAAACTGAACATCCTTTCCATATTAGTGACGCTGGAGGTATTCCACCCATTGATGTCTTCATTAAAAGTATCCATCTTATAAAACAAGTATGACATGTCTTTAACATTCCCAACACACCATGAGTTCATTGGCCAACCATAAACTTGAGCAATATCACATTCTTTATTATTGGCACAGTCTTGATTAACATAAGCACGAACTGCATTTCCAAGGATGCCTTGAACACATGAAAGTATATTGCAACCATTATTGCCGTTGCCATCATTTGCATCAAAACATTTCACAGTTGGATTGAATGTTGGCTCTATTATGGACTGCAATTTACACATACAACAATTCTCATTTGGTGTATTCCCAGCCTCTCCGTCATTACCATACGCTCCACACCATGCTTCATTGAGTTTATAATCATCACAAACACCACCATACATGTCTAAAAAGTCGGGAGTATCAGTACACTCATTGTCATCTTGTTGCTCATTGTCATCTTGTTGATGATGATTAGTAGTAGTAGTTGCTTCTACTGCCGCAGGAAGAGTAGAACTAGTAGTTGACTAGATGAAAGAAAAGAGTGTTTCAGTAGGTTAGTATGCACTTCAATGAGTCAAGAAGATGAAGATATTGAATAACTTACCACTGATGAAGATTGACAATTAGAAGCACAAAATGGCCCCTTCTGAGCTTCTTGAGGCATACCTTGATATGTACAACCAGAGAACGCAAAGATATTGGAGAAAATACTAGTGTAGGGAAAGCTATCTCGCCAAGCACATAGATCTTGGCTGAATGATGTGGCACCAAAGAACATAAAGAACACACTTGTAACACTTGAAAGGTCCCACATTGAAACATTTTGATTGAATGCGTCAGCACCTTGGAACATACTGCCCATATTAGTAACGCTCGAGGTATCAAAATTCGACAAGTCCCTGTTGAAAGAGCTCGCTCCACTAAACATGTCTGCCATATTAGTAACACTTGAAGTATCAAAGTTTGATAAGTCTCCATTAAACGAAGTTGCACGCCAGAACATGTAGCTCATATCAGTAACACTTGAGGTGATCCATCCAGATATGTCCTCATTAAAAGTATCCATCTTATAAAACAAGTATGACATATCTCTAACATTTCCAATACACCACGAGTTCATCGGCCACCCGTAGACTTGAGCAATGTCACATTGTTGATTATTGGCGCAGCCTTGACTAACATAAGCACGAACTGCACTACCAAGGGTGCCAAATTGAGTGCAACCTCCCAAGATGTCGTCAACACTGTCACAACCTCTATCATCTGCACCAAAACATTTGAATGTTGTAGTTGGTAGCAAGCTCACACTTGGATGTGACGATGAAGTTAAAGTAGGTGACTGAATGGGCATATCACTAACCGCAGGTGAGGGTGTCACGGATATAGTCACTGCTGTGGAGTTTGTTGAGGAGGCATCTTGTATTGATGTCGATGTGGGTGGTGGTGTTGATGATTGGTCATTATCTTTGTCCTCATTAGAGACTGCTGTCTCTGATTTATTCTTGTCCTTGTACAAATCAACAAATAATGTAGCCATAACAGATATCATAACAATCACAACGAGCACCACTACTCCCATAATAAGGTATCGTTTATGACGTTTGTACCATGGCAACACTTCCTCATCATCCTTATCATTATGACCTTCTTCTTCAAGGACTGGAGTTGCATCATATATTGGAATATCTGGAACAAGTGTTGCCTCTAAAGTTAGGACGTCACCATCATCTTGAGTAGTAGTTGGATTGTCTGATGGAAGTTCATACATGGATGATGCCTCATGTACACTTGTGTTTGTTGTACTATTCTCAGAGGTGCGGGGTTGGTCAGTGCTACCCCGAGGATTAATTAACATGGAAGGTGGAGGTGACCTTCGTATCACTTGCTGCTGCTGCCGTTGAAAGACTGGATGGTCCTCCTCATTCTCATAAGTTGTTGGTGGATTGTGCATACTAATTGAATCCGACGTCGTTCCAACAATTGCTTCTGGCTTTTGATTCACCTCTTTCATCATATCTTTTGCCTTCTTCTTTGTAATAGCATCATCATCATCATTAGTTATATCGTACGGATTGAATGGCACTGGCGGACTCAGTTGATTAACAGACACTTCTCGATCCGCCAATATCTTAGTATCAGGTACATTGTGTGGATGAAATGGAGTCGGTGGTGAGAGTTGATTAATTAAATCTGTCTTATTATCCGGTATATTAGCAGTAGCTGCTTGAAACTGTGCATAATTGAACGGAGTTGGTGGGCTCATTTCATTAATAGATTCCAAGTTGTTTGGTATAGCTGCTAATGTTTTCTTGGCAATATCTATGTCGGCAGCAGATGCTTCTAACATTGCAACTGGTGGCTCGGGACCTATATCATCAGCATCGTCAGACTGATGAACTATAGACTTAGCATTTAATTCTAATCCATGAACACTGGTCTTAGAAGTTGTAATGTTGTCGGGAGGTGTTTCTTTTGTGGTATTTTGTGGTGGAGATGCTAAAGTGTTGGATGATTTCTGCAGTTTTTTACTTGGCATTGTCAACTTCTTCCGTACCCGCTCTTCAAATGCAGCCTGTGCTGCTGCGAAAGTTACTCTCTCTGACTCTAATTCAGATGTTGTTCTGTTTGATACTGACGATGGGGGCTGATTACATGCAGATATAATGTCTTCTTCATCTTCGTCACTATCGATGGTTTTATTATTTTGATTGGACATATTGTGTAGTATAGATAGTTTATATTTAATATCTCCGTAACGCTACTACTTATTAAGTTAACTACTACTTATTAAGTTAACGACAACAACATAACCAATGACCAATAGCCTAATATTGATAGGTATGGTATAAGTATATGATGTTGCAATTTGTGTATTGTATATTTTAGAAGTGGAGGCTACGTTGATGCGAGGATTGATTGCAATTGCTAATAAGTATAATTATAATGTCTATAAAAGTCTAAATAGTCAATGAAATATTACGGCTATTGTAATCTCGGCAATAATGGCCAGCTACCGAGAGTTAGCCTCTCGACTCTCGAGCGAGTAGCTTGGTCTGGGGCGCCCGGGGGCGATAAGGGAGGATACCAAGGGATGATTTGTAATGTTGTGAGAGCGAGAGTATATTATGGTTCAACTCTCAATCAAGTAATCCATCATCAAAAGCTCACAAGCTGGATAGCATAATAAGTTTATATCGTGGATAACAGTATCATTTGCACATATTCAACTATTTAGATAATGCCGGGCCTGTGAAAAAAGAATATTTTCGTTTCATCGCCAATCAATTCCTTTGTCTTGGCTTTATGAATTTATGCATCATGATTTCTCTGCTGATCATAACTCGTATCAATTGTATGATCGATGATACTGTCAACATACCATCTTGATCGGTTTTTAACTAGTAGTAGTACGTTAGTGTTAGTATTGAGAGGGGAGAATTAGAGGATACTATTCACTGGTATCCTTTGAAACTAGAAATTACTCAACTATTGATGGAAATATGCTTGCTCTATACGATCTACTGCTGCTACTAATACTGCTGATATCACATGCCGGCGCCGACGACGAAGAATATCTCGAACCAAATGTTAAGCGTGTTGAGAATGTGATACCACTATCGATTTGCAATACGTTGATTAACTTGGGAGAAGAGGGTAAGTCCACATCATATGTGTAATACTTACTTCTAACACTTGCAATGATATGTATCCTTCGGATATTCTTGTGTGCTGCTTTATCACCAATTTTTTGGGTACCCTATTGCAAATTGCAATGCTCATATCGTGTTTGTTTACTAAATACCGTCTCTTCTGGTTTGCATCTGCAATTATACCTACACATAGCTGGTTTCCTCGTCCAAGAAGAATCAATAGACCGACAAGAAAATACTGGTACATCAAAACAATCTATACCTGGACAAACAATCAACATATACACAAAGTCATGGTCCAATCCAAATTTCATACCAGACAAAGGACAAACATCTATAAACTCTATAGATAATGAAGCAATATATAAAGTATTACAACCATATATACCACAAATTACACAAATTGTTAAAGACAATCGGAATCAAGATGAATTTAATAAGTTGTATCCCAATCAACCTACTAACAAGGAACCAATGTTACAATGGATCTTCTTTCGAAAGTATGCACCAACTGCACAACGGAATAGTTTAAAGCATCATGTTGATACCAACATTAATACTGTGAACATTGAACTATCAAATGATTATGTCGGTGGTGGATTATTCATTATTAAACAATTCTCAAGTAATAATAGTATAGCAAATGAATATTATGAAGAAAAGAGTGGATACGAATGGATAAACACAATCAAACGAGTGAATACAAGTGATATTATATTTCCCGAATTACATGCTGGTGATGCAATCTTTTATGATTATTCCGTTAGACATGGCGTGGCACCAATAGAATCGGGTATACGATATTCAATGGCATTCTTTTATGATTGGGTAAAGGAATCGTTAGATGTTGATATACGAAGTTATTTGAGTGATATTGAATTAGACTTTGTATTAGTCTATGAAGCAGAGTTGGGTAGAGAAAAGTTTAGTATGTTATTTGAAAAGATTACTACTGAAATTATAACATATGAAGCATGTGAAGGGGATATAATACATGTTTATAAATCAGGAACTAATGAGTTGGTAACCAAGATTGAGATTAAGAGAGATCAACATTATTATAAGATTTCTGATGAGACCGAGTCGGATCCAAATGAATTTGGTATCAAGTTACATAATCAGCTGGATATAGATTTAGATATAGTCTTGTCATATGATGCAGCTCAACAGAGAAAGGTTTGGAAAGATTTATATCTTGATGTTACTCCCGACGAGGAGATAATTTACCATGCATATGATGGGGATATACTTCAAGTTTTTATTGCCAAGACAGATGAAGAAGTTGCCAAGTTGGTTATTAATCGAGATCAGTATTTATATCCAATACAACAAGGACAAATGAAAGATACTGCAGGTGATTCAGAGGAGTTATAGGGGCTCAGTGGCCAATCTTTTTAATGAGATTGATAATCGTCAATGTTCGTATTCGTTATGTAATTCCATGCTTGATTCACATCCATTGTATGGTCATACCTCCGCCCAAGATGCATTGTTTGCCAATAGTAACACGATCTGATGGTGATGATATGGCGTCAAGAGTTAGTACATCAGCCAATTTAGTATTAGGATTAGATGAGTTAAATGCATATGGTAGTATACAGTATGAAGATATAGTCTTCGATTAGGAAAAGATACATCATGGTTCAATGCAATACGAACAAAACTGAGCAATACATGTCTACAAACGAATCCGATGCATCCTTATTGGGATGTACCAAGATATGTCTCCACTTTGAAAGTGGATTAAGAATGATATGGAGCAAGTTTTTAAGTGGTGACGTTGTTGATCATGTGCATATAGTAGAAGGAGAAGATGATAGAGGTACATTGGAAATCGAGTTGGACGCTAAAGAAGAAAAGAGGAGAGATAAGAAACAAACAGAAGGCAACTCATTAATGATGATGAGCTCTGATTATGACATATTACATTGACATTAACTGATAGTCTGTTCCACCGTCGAAACACCAAGTTACACACATACGAAAATCCAATCTGATGGTAAGCACTTATATCATTATTAATTGAGTTATGCAGAGATACTCTCAACTTTCTAGACATGTATGGTGTTTCGTGTGAAGACTATGCTCTTCCTGCAAATGTTGAATGGTGTGGGGTGTATGGTAATGATGGAGAGGATGGGAATACTCCCAACAAACACTGCTGTGTGTGTAAAGCTCCTGTTTTGTCAATCTCGAAGAAGAAGAAGAAGAAGACTCCATTTTAGTCCTAACAAGAGTAATATCTATTAAATAACGGAGTCTCTTATATCCTTGTATCTACTCAGGATATGATTTCACCTTTTTTTCTCGAAGACTTTCATCATGACGCTATCCATCTCCTATCTTCTACTACGCTATACTCCATTGATACAATAGTTGACAACAAACTACTGTAGACACGTCATAGCGATATAATCAGCTATGATATGCGAAGAGATTTATACTATCAACTACCTTAGTTACTACAAAACGTATACTTCTATCTGCCCATCAAAAAAATGATAGACGATGATGTATCGAGTGGCCGGCTCCATTTGTGACGCCTGTGCGTTATCTGGTACATACCTACGCGATACCCCATCAACTATTATGTATTACTAAAGCACCGGATGGTGTTTATATACTTCCTACATCCGAGATGATTTCTACAACGATGGCATATGTTACCTTCGTCAATTTGCGAAAAATTGTAGTGGTATAGAAACAACTCTACATGGAGCAATATCAGTAGAAGAAGTATGATAACACACGACAATTAACTTTGGGTATATGTAAACATATTCTACCGCATATCCAGTATGTTTTGGTCGTATAGGGATATTGAGGGGATCCGATAGTGGTTGATGTACAAAATGCACACATGATATGCAACAAAATGTTATTGTTATGCTGCATCATCCTACTATACAAATGATGTGGAAGTGGTTGGAGGAGTACTATTGAGGTACTAGAAGACGGGAAGTTGAGTTATTATCCAACACGGTGGGTATTGGATTGCAAATGCTCGTATGATTTATACACAACAACATATGCATAGAAAATGCATGAAATCATCACACAACACACCCAAAACTAGTTCATATTGCAATCAACTAGATTCTGCACATTATAAGACACTAAAACTATGAATTTATAACCTAGATACGCATATATCATATGTACGTAGAAGCAATACAATGCTAAAATAGTAAAATATTTGCCATATCTAGACTTGCATGGAAATATAAGTATCACTTTTCTACTATAACAAAAGAGTATAGGTATCTTCTCTTTATGCATAATACTTGAAGATACGATGATATATTGGCTCTCGGCAGCCTCCGACGGCCTTGTAACTTGTAATGAGGTAGGAACTAAAGATATCAAGAAAAGTCGGCAAAACAGGTTATGAGTCAATTTTCAGGTACAAACCTCAAGCCAATTCAACTTCAACGCAACTCGTACGTACTAATAATAATAATCTACGATATCTATCAATACCTATTAGACTATTTATTTCGGTCATCGGTTATTGCGTTGTCATTAACTAATAAGTAGTTTTGATACGGAGCTATTAGTATTATAACTATCTATATACAATATCATGCCCAATCAAAATAATAAAACCGGCATCAACAGTGATGAAGATGAAGAAGACATATCATGTGATCAGCCCCCATCGTCAGTATCAAACAGAACAACATCTGAATTAGAGACAACAGCACCCGCAGAAGCACAAGCTGCATTTGAAGAGCGGATACGGAAGAAGTTGACGATGCCACGTAAACGGCAGAAATCATCTAACACTTCAGCATCTCCACCACAAAATACCACAAAAGAAACACCTCCCGACAACATTACAACTTCCGAATTTATCCGCGAGCGTGCATCAACAGTTCAGCCTAAATCCAACATTGATCAGCCCAGTGCCAATAATAATAGTGACACACCAGCTACATCCTCTGGATTGCAACAAATAGAAGATGATAATAATGATTTGCCTTTACCGATGGGTATGGCAGAAGTGATATCAAATGCGGCAGAGCCTCCAAAGCAGATTGGACAAGTTGAGCAGATAGAAGATGATGATGTAGGCCCTGAGCCACCTGCTGCCATGTTAGAAGCATCCCTTAATGCTGCTGATCCTCAAATTGCAAGTAAGGTTACAGCTGAATCAAATAATTTAGCATCTGTCAACGATGAACAGAACAATCCACCCGTGCCATTTAATTCGACCGATTATGAAGATGACGATGATGCCATTGCTAAGAAGATGGCAAAAGATATGATGAAAGAGATAAATCAAAAGCCAGCAGCCATTGTTGGAACGTCGTCGGATTCAATTAGTATGCACAATCCACCAATAACAAATGAGAATGAGGAGGACCATCCAGTCTTTCAACGGCAGCAGCAGCAAGTGATACGAAGGCCACCTCCACCTTCCATGTTAATTAATCCTCGGGGTAGTACTGACCAACCCCGCACCTCTGAGAATAGTATTACAACAAACACAAGTGTACATGAGGCATCATCCGTGTATGAACTTCCATCAGACAATCCAACTACTACTACTCAAGATGATGGTGTCCCAACTTTAGAGGCAACACTTGTTCCGGATATTCCAATATATGATGCAACTCCAGTCCTTGAAGAAGAAGATAAAGAAGAACAAGGTTATAATGATAAGGATGATGAGGAAGTGTTGCCATGGTACAAACGTCATAAACGATACCTCATTATGGGCGTAGTGGTGCTCGTTGTGATTGTTATGATATCTGTTATGGCTACATTATTTGTTGATTTATACAAGGACAAGAATAAATCAGAGGCAGCAGCCTCTGATGGGGACAAAGATAATGACCAATCATCAACACCACCACCCACACCGACATCAATACAAGATGCCTCCTCAACAAACTCCACAGCAGTGACTGTGTCCGTGACACCTCCTGCGGTTAGTGATATGCCCATTCAGTCACCTACTTTAACTCTATCATCACATCCAAGTGTGAGCTTGCTACCAACTACAACATTCAAATGTTTTGGTGCAGATGATAGAGGTTGTGATAGTGTGGACGACATCTTGGGAGAATGCGCTCGATTTGGCACCCTTGGTAATGCGGTCCGTGCATATGTTGATCAAGACTGTGCAAATAATGAAGATTGTGATATTGGACAAACATATGGTTGGCCGATGAACTCGTGGTGTGTTGGAAGTGTTACATATATGACATCGTTATTTCAATTTATGGAAACGTTTAACGAGAATATATCTGATTGGAACACCTCAAGCGTTACCGATATGAGATATATGTTTGCTCGTGCAAGTTCCTTTAACGGAAACTTAACCAACTTTGATACCTCGAGTGTCACAACTATTAACAGCATGTTCAGGTATGCAACATCTTTCAATCAAGATTTATCGAATTTTGATACCTCAAGCGTTACTGATATGTACGGCATGTTCGCTTATGCCAGCTCCTTCAATCAAGACTTATCAAACTTTGATACCTCAAGCGTTACTAGTATGTACTTTATGTTCGAGGGTGCAAGTTTATTCAATGGAGATTTATCAAACTTTGACACCTCGAAAGTTACTGATTTGTCATTCATGTTTGCTTATACCAACTCGTTCAATCAAGACGTATCAAGCTTTGATACCTCAAGCGTTACCGATATGAGATATATGTTCTACCGTGCCAGCTTGTTCAACCAAGATCTATGTTCATGGCGAGATAGCTTTCCATACACAGCGGACACGGCTGATATGTTCACCGAATCTGGATGTGCATATCAAGATACACCAACACAAGCTCAGAAAGGGCCCTTTTGTGCTTCCGATTGTCAATATTTGCAAGTGGTAAGTTCCGCTTCTTCTCTCCTGTATTCTTGTATGTTATCCTCATGATCTTCTTTCTATCCAGACAACTACTAGTC
>Ga0214478_100383_pt1 | contig 26029 bp, 15 predicted proteins | sample M1_20Mar14CPVII9_2_FD_178001 | JGI IMG/M metagenome (GOLD analysis project Ga0214478, IMG submission 178001) | Marine eukaryotic communities from Monterey Bay, California, United States - M1_20Mar14CPVII9sort6BwellD7 | ecosystem: Environmental > Aquatic > Marine > Unclassified | place: USA...
ATAGCAAGCCTACATCTCTGAGGTGCCACTTGATGGCCAAACATTGCCTGGAAGTCAGCAGAAATTGGAATCTGAGTAGGCAAGAAATCTGCGTTCATGTGTGGCTGTAAAAGTATGGTGGAGGGCCTTAGAAATATGCTGAATGTGTTCATCAACTTGTTATGCACCTATACAATGCCAAACAACCACTATTGTAGCACCTTGGCATACACCACCATTGATGACCCTTTGTTTTCCAAAGGTGGCTTTGAGAACTGAGAAAGTGGGTCAAAAGAGTATTCTTTATGTATTGAATTTTTTTTTAGGTTACTTGTAGAGGAGACTGTTAATACCAATGGATGCAGGGGACTGGAAGATGCCACTATTATAATACATTACACTTGTAGGCATTTCGTACTACCTCTTACATACTATGTGACTTGGGTAACGCTTGGATCATAAAAAATTGAGGGAGGGGTGAGAGCAATAAAGATGTTTGCAGTGTCTAGCTATAGCCCCTTTATTTGAGGGATGATATAGAGTAGGTTCGGTGTTAATCAGTGTATTATATAGTAGACTAAAACACATATAGTTGCAATCATGAGGGCATGGTTGAATTGGAAAGGTAATGATCAAAACAATAACAATAATAATGAACACACATCAGTAGCACAAGATCAACAACAAGGAGGTAGGGGTCCACAAAGTCCACCACCTTCAAATAACAACAATCAAGGTGGACAACAACAACAACGTGGTAAATTAACACGATCAATTAATAATCCACAACCCACCAACCAACAGCATCATCAACATGGTCAAAATAATCAAGGTAGTGGCGGAGGCGTTATACAAGCCTTAATGGCAGGACATCGTTCTCACGCGGCAGCAGCCGCAGATGCTGAAATGGAACGTAAGGTTGCTATAAGTGCACGTAATTTAGGTGATGGTGTTAGTCGTATTGTTTTGGCGGCACGTATGGGTGGTGGAGGTGGAAGTTCCGGTGTAGCTGGTGAATGGAAGATACGGTTATTAGATTTATTAGGCGGCAGTGATGAGGAAAATTCTACCACTACTACTACTCATAACAATACCTCTGTATCAAATTCTGATATGGATATGGGATCACCAATGGGCGGAGTAGCCTCCACCACAAACAATCCCCTCTCTTTGGCATTGAATACACCATCTGATATTGACATATTATTAGAAAATTCAACCTGTGAGAGATTTGTATTACGTTGTGTGGAGAATGAATTACCACCAAATTTAATACATTGTTTAAGGTTATTACGAGTATTGGAATTGCAGCATGATCATAATTATAATTTACAATTGAAACAGCTGGAGAAGGCTGAAGGTGGGGTTGAAGATGGGGAACAAGAAGATGAAAAGGAAGAGAGGGTAGTATTAAAGCCTGGACCAGTATCAACCAATGCATCCAAGAAAGTATCCCAACTATTATGTTTACTGTGTTCTGATGGGTCAAGTGTTGGTGAACAATTACGTCCACATTTATTTGGTTTATTAGCACTATCAGGCGCGTCATATCCAGCCTCGGGTGTACACATCGCCAGTGCGGCAAGTAATGTCATACGATCATTCTCAGCAAATTGTTTAAGCCCAAGCTTAGTTTGGTTTCTACATGATCGTAAAATGATTGTACACATGACTGATGATATTAAGGAATTATGTTGTATGACTAGTCCACCACCTAGTACGTCGTCATCTACATCGCAATCATCGTCTAATAATAATAATAATAATCGATGCCTATACGGTAATAAGGCTGAATCATCTGGATTATGGGTAATAGCACTTCAAACGGTCGTATACCTAGTGGCAAATTCATGTCATTATCAATGTATTGAATTATTAAAAGATTATGATTCAGCAGGTGGGTATCATGTATTAGCGTATGCTATTTCAAATTCAAGTTTAAAGTATGTTAGTAAGTTATTAGAATTGGTACCAGTATTGGTATGTTGTAAAATTGCCGGTGCTAGTAGTGCTAAGAGTGCATTGGAGGCACAATTGTCACAAATTGAAGGAGGAGAGAATGATGGAGAAGATGGTAACTTGAATAATTTATCAGAGGAGAATAACATACCGCCAAATGTTGTTATTGATGTAGCCGAGTCAAAAGTGGCCATGAATACGAATGCATTTGAAATTATGGATGATTTAATGATGCGCTCTATAACATTACTTGCTTCATATAAAGTTGATCATGATGGTGACCGGCCATCATTTGATTCAAATGATATTACTGAAATGACTGATTATAGTGTTAGATATGCTTGGGAGAAGTTATTAAAAGATGGAAAATCTGATCCAACAAACGATAATGGTGCAACGGTTGATTTAACACATGATCTCCTAGTCACAACACTTCAACTATATTCCGATCATGCCAAGAACTTTGATCTAATTGAAAGTGAATATCACATGTTATCACATTACATACTGGCATTTCCAACATTCTCAGATGTTAGTGTGAAGGTATTAACATTAAAGTTATTAGAATATGTATGCACGGGATTAGCCGGTGCTAATTCTGTTATGCCATTGAGGGTTGTTACTGAAATATTTGTTAGCGAGATCAAATTCTTATTGGGAATTGCCGCCGCGTCGTCGTCATCTGAAGTTAATGAAGGGAATATTCAAGCTGCATTAGAATTGGCTGGACAGGATTTACAAATGTTACTTGATACACTCATGAAGTTATTGGAATTCGATGAGAATGTTAGTCATGTCATGTTGGATTGTGGACTGCTTGGGTCGAAGATTGATGACGTGTTAAACCTTATTAAGTCATCTGTTGCGAAAAAGATCGAGCCGAATAACGAGGATAATAATGATGGAGGTCCATCAACAACAGACGACATACAAACAGTTATACCCACCCCGTCAGTTTCCACAAAAATGGACAGTATCTATGAGTGTTTCTGCCGTATACTCAAGCTTGTAGCCCGACAGCCGGGGGCTCGCGCTGTTGGTGACGAAAATGGGATAACAAAGGCATTCTCCTCTTCATCAAAAGCAGCTCCACGTGATAGCAGTTTGTCATCACTCCTTACCATGGGAATCTTACACCTCGGTGATTCAGCGGCACAGGCAGCACTAGATGTGTTTGAGGCAATGATGGCCAAGAATCATGATGATATGTTACGCCAGGATATGGTTTGTTTGCTTGGTATTGTGGATAAATTTGCCCCGGAGATGGGGGATGCTGATAAAATGACTGATCCCCAATTCATCAATAGACAAACGTCTATACTCGACATGATTAAGTCCATCCTCCCATCGAATCTACCAGCACAGGATGTATTTCGCACCTGTGGAGGATTTGAATGTATCGTGCGTCTCTTCTTTCGACTTGAAGGTATTGTGCAACCTTACATCGACGGAGATGATATAGAAGAAAAGGAATCAAAAGCTGCAATTGCCACGGCAACAATGAAGCTACTTGAATCGACATTCGCCTTACTTGCTACTGCCACGGATCCAAATGCAAAGAATTTGAAACAGCTGGGAGACTTATCCACGCCTCCCTTTGCATTTGATCTTCTCATTGATGATGCAGATATACCGTCATCATCACCATGTCCACCTTCCATCACAAACTTGTTGTATCTGAGGAATTATGGATTTTACATTGAATTTGCTAATGCCATATCAGGTACAGGGATCTTATCTAATATTACATATGCACGGAAAGTTATGAATTTGGCGTTGGAACTTATCCACCCAAAGTTGGCTCTTTCCTCCGAGGGTGGTGGCGGAAGCAAGCGTTCTTCTTCCAGTTCTGATAAAAATTCTAGAGAGAATATCGTTTCCATCCGTAATGCCGATGCTACTCGATTAGTGTTGGGATTAACGACTCAGCTTCCTGGGAGAGATGCATCAAAAGTTCTCGCCAAGAATGCCTTTGATGAGCTTCTTCGTTTATGTTCCAATGATATGGCAGGATCATCCCTGGCTCGCTTAGCATCATCTGGGTTGTGCACAAGTCTAACTTCTCAGCATGAATTTGCATCCATGCTCGAGGATCGATCACACTTTTTATATTCCAGATTTGTTTTATTACTGAGGCGGATTGCAGCATTTAGCATGACTTATAATGACTTTGTATCGTTATTACGATGTGTGGCCGGGCCTATACTTTTGGCCTATCAGGAAGATATCGACGACGCTGACACTAGCAATACGGGAACACAACAGAATAAACGTATCCGACTGGCGGTAATTTCCTCGTCTGTTCAGAATAAAAAGACAACATCGATAACCAAAACGGAAGCATGGCAAACGCGTGAAACCGGATTTTGTAATCGATTAGAGACTTTATCAGTAATTGCCGAAAGAGGTGATAGAGTAGCTCGGTGTGAAGTGGGTGGAGACTCATTAAATTCCATAGCCATGTACATGCAGAAGGTACCATTAGAGGAGAGAATATACAACTTAGCTGAGCAGGGAAGACTGAAGTTCCTAGAGGTAGAGAGTGTAGATGCTTCCGCGAAAGCCATGGGAGCTGTATCAGCCCCTCAGAGTGGCCGAGGCGCAGATAGTGTCGCCGTTTGGAGTCCACTGGTCAGCACAGGATTTTCATATTGTGTTTGGATGCGACAGCACCACCCAGTCAAGGATGGGTCACAAAGTAGCTTGTTTGTCTTTGACATTTCAAGTCCTCCATCATCAGACACGTCGGGCTCGTTCCCATATGGCAGCGGTGGACATGAGTTCTTCTCGTTTTGGTACGACATTCCACATCAAAGATTTTGTGTCTTGTCCTCATCAAATAGCAGGGGAGAACCGACATGTTTCCCAGTATCACCTCTACCTGCTGGTGTATGGCATCATATACAACTGACATATCAGGCTCCAAAACGCTCCATGCTTGGACGTAAGGCAGTTATCACGCTTTACATTGACGGGAGACCAGTCGAGTCAGATGCCAAGGTTGAGGCATTCAATCTTCCACCAACGGCAAGAGTTCATATTGGTGTTCCAAATCCAGTCTTAGCCAGCAGTGGTATCGTGCGGGGATCTCTCCCACTTTGGGATTTAGGACCCACATTATTAGTATCATCAGTCCTAGGCTTACGAGATGCTACGGCAATGTATACGGCAGGACCTGAATTTCCAGGATTGTTCTGGGGAGATAGACCACAGCGATTGTCTCTCGCAGCCGCGGCAACTGCTGCCTTCGTTATGCTTGCCGAAAATGGTGAGAAAGGAAGCGTTGCTGGTGCACTTCGACGTCGCAAGGTACCCAGTATGGAGGCTGTTGGTCACGTCATGCGTGAAAGAGGCTTTGGGGGAGGTCCCATTGCCGGTCCTGAGTCTGATTCTCTATCAGCCGTAGGATTGCTTTGTAAAATATCACCAGATAATGTCATCTTTGGTTTTCGAGCTTGTTCTTCATCAAGTGAGGGTACTAGAAAGTCAAGGAACAAAGGCCGACAGAACTTCTCCCGTCGTCTCATCAATGTTTCAAGAATTAGTACAAGTGGATCTGCCTCCACAGATGCAATGGTGTACGGATACTCAAGTATAATTTCTCCCAACTGCTTTGCTGATAACGTGCAATGGATTGGAGGGCCAAATATTCTAATGCCAATAGTGAATGCAGCTCAGTCATCATCAAGCCTTGCACTGTCACTTCGTATGATTAGAGAGAGTGTTAGGAGACATCCACCTAATTTAGAAATGTTACAGGCTGGTGGTGGATACCGTATGCTTGCCTTACTCTTGAGACAAAAGCGTATTATGGATGTCAATGTTCTTGACCAGTGCTTTGCATTTGCTGTGCATGGATTTGTACCCGGCTTTCAAGAGAAGGAATCGTCAAAGAAGAGCTCCAAGAGTGATAGTAGTTCTGGTCCCTTGTCGAAGGTAGCAACTCATCGATGGGTTTTTGCTGATTTAGATGCCATGAAGTATTTATTACTTAACCACCAAGTATGGGATCTCAACGGCGCAGGGCCAGAACTACCGTTACGTCTCTTGACATACTTTAATGGTCTGGTTGTCGCACATTCAACCCACGCCGCCTTCAACTCAAGACGGCTGCACTTACTTGGAATTATCCGATGGACACTTCATCTTATGCTCGAGGCCACTGAGTTATTTGCAGCGGGGGCGTCTGCTGCTATGATGGGGGAAGAGGATTCTCAAGACAAACTACCTCGAACAACTCCCGATGCTTCTGCATCAGCTGCTCTTAAAAATGGTTGGTTTGTGAAGCCCCCAATGGTATCAAGAATTGCATCTGGCTGTGATCCAGGAAATGATATGCTTCTTAGTTGCAAGACACTACTACGTCGAGTATTAACCTTCATGTTGACTCCAGGTGACCTTGAGGCTATTGCAGGAGCAGCTATATATACAGTGTCAATCACTGGAGGAAGCACACAGGAAACGGGTCCAGATGCGCTCCAAAATATGCAAATGCCACAAGGCTCGGTTGATGTCGGGCAAGAGAAACTTGCACCTGGTGCTGTTGCTAGAGTATATCTCCTTCGTCTTCTTGAGGAGTTGGTAGTAGATGGCGTTAACGAAATTGTCACAGACGATGCAAAGGGTTCACATGATCCTGAAGGTCCTTCCGAATCAAATGTTGAACCGCATTCGGGTGGCGGATCTAATACTGGTCAATCTTATTTGGGAACAACCGGGTCACGTAAGAAGAATGATCATCGCGCTCAAGCTCCAGACACTTCTCATCACCCAAAACACCAAGAAGCACAGATATTCCTCTCTGCTTTTGCTGGTATTCTAACTCCTGTTTGGTTTGCTTGTATCTTGGAAGGATGCAGAGAAGAAGCGTCAGCATCGGCAGTTCTACGCCTAATGATACTCATGATACAAAACTCTCGCAAGTTCGCCATTTCCTTTGAGGAAGCCGGGGGATTTGCACCACTAGTTTTGAGCATACCCAAGTTTTCCACATGCCCCAGCATCATTCTATCAATGCTCAGTCACTTACTACATGCGCCCATTCTACATTTACCGTGCTTTGCAACACTTGATTCTAAGCAACTTTGCGATGTGTTTAACGCAGAGAGTGATGCAGCTGATTTGATTCAAGATGCACGAGAAAATCAACGTGTACATTCTGATCCTTCATGTGGCATATTTGCTCTACTTGCCGAGTGCCTTGGACGTAATATTCAGTTGGCTTCATTTGACAATGAGATGGGAAGAAAAGCTCGCAATACCAATGAGGCTGTGCTGCAACTGTTGAGTCATAGGCATGCATTTTCTCCTTCATTTCAAAACTTCTGTCGTACACCCGACTTCTTAGAGCCACTGGCACAAGCTCTTTGCTTAGTGCACGATGAAAAGCTGTCGAAGATGCAGAATCCAGCATTTGGAGAGATTCCATCGGCGCCTAAGGACGATGGCACTAGTGCTACACACCCTGAGTCTAGCGGCGGCGGAACAATGTCAAGACACGCATCTAGTGATTCTCTAGCAGAGGACTTTGTTGCTTGGCCATCCGATAAAAAGGGAGGTGACCGCCGTGGTGGCTTTGCTCGTCGAGGCAGTTTATCGAACATCAATGTTGCTGCTACACCGACAGAACGGTTTGTAGGAAAAGCTGATGAAGATGAAGGAAGTGGTATAGGCATGGTACAACTTTTACACCTAGTTTTGTCACATGCTGTATTGCAAGGACCACTTGCAGCACCACTTGTCAGTGCGCTGTTTCGATCATTTCCAATACATGCATCACCTGATCAAGTAGAAGCATTCCATCTAGTTTTAATCGAACATTGTCGTTCTGTAGTAGAGGACGTACTCCAGAGGGGCGAGCCAATCGCTATTGCAAATTGTATCGGGGTTAGCTCAGTCTTACTTGACAGATTGATGGCAGGATTCTTCACATCCGAGCCAGTTCTCGAAGCAGTCAGTATTGTAATGCTAACATTGAATAGTCTCACAGCAAGTGGAACGTATGCATCTAGAACTTTGGTTAATGTCGATCAAAACTTGTTGGTGGCTGACACTGCTCATATAGCTCGTCTTACATGTTTGGCAGCAATACAACGCAGCCGACCTATGGGGGCATACGACGAAGGCGATGATGATTTAAAGTTAGCTGTTTTAACAAAAGTTGGAGAATGTATGAGGCAACTTCTTCTCGTTCCATCAAATCTACTTGGTGGTCAAGGAACGGCGGGGACAATGAGAAAGCAAGGTGGATACCCTACACCGACACCCAACAGTAGATTCTTTGCTTTGTGGCAGTCAGCCAGTCTTTCTAGGTGTTGTCCATCTTCAATGTCTTGCACATACCCCGATCTTACCATAATCGAAGAGCCGGATAGAGCGTTTGTTGTTACCCTCATGGCTGACATACACAGCATGCTACTTGACAAGAGAAGGGACATCCGAGAGCAAGCAGTTGTTGTAGTTGTATCCCTTCTACAAAGAAGACGAGGTATTATGAGTGAATTATTGATCACAGATATTCCTCGTGGTGATCATCGTATGGAAACAGTCGACTTGATGAATCGAGGAGGATTTGGTGCGTTACTTGTTGCGCATGAGGCTACCACCATTGCTGAAAATGTTGGTTCAGGTCCATCCCATAAGAAAGTTCAGTCGAATCCTGGACCTGGAAAGATGAAGTATGTGTCCTTCTTTGAGTGGCTAGAACGCAATCAAGAACAGGTCGCTGCAGTCTTTCATGGAATTCATGTTCAAGCTTCACGTATGGCCATGACAACTCATGTTGGAGCAGCTACACCCGAAGAGGCCATTGAAAATGAGCAGAAAGTCATGCTTCTCAAGCTAACGTCACAAGATTCATCTGATCGAACAATCTTAGGTGGTCTTGAAAGGGCCGAGCTTGCTCAACGTTCTCATGATGCAACCGCTGAGAGTCATGCACTTTGGAAGAGACAAGGATTTGATGATCTTTCATCAGGAGCCATGCAGTGGAAGTTTCTGCTGCGTCAACTTAAAGGCTCTTGTACGATTTGGGAAGGACCTGGTATCAATTTCGACGAGACATCTCTTTTTGCTAAGTCAATCTTAGTTTCATCTCTTCTAAAGAAACGCAGTGACGAAGATGATGAATCAGGTGCAGTATCATCGAATGACACTGTGAAAAGATGGAAGTTGGACCTCACAGAAGGCTACGAAAGACAGCGTCGACGCTTACTACCCAACTATGAATTTCACGGTCTATACAATATTGATGAGAAGGTTGACAATATCCAGTATGTCGATGAAACCGGCTTGAGAGCCATCGAGGATGCTCACGAACAGCCTGGCGAAAGTGAGGAATTAGGGGACAGTTTAGAACAGCAAGAGAGAAAAGGTTCAACGATGAGAAGAGATGCAATAACCCCGGCAGAGATGGAAGTCACAGCAGACTTGCTAAAGACAATGAAGTTGCAGACGATGCTAGATGATGATGATGACGAGGATGAAATTATGGAAGACGACGAAGATACTGGATTCCCAGATGATACCTCGGTTACTGCAGCACAAACAGTCTCTGGCGAAGATCAGTCTACACCTTCTAATCCCGATCACAAACATGAAGAAGCCGAAGAGGGTGCAGACGAAGATCAAGATCATGTAGAGGAAAACCAACCTGACATAGAAGGCGAGAAAGGAAACATTGCAGCATCAAGCTACGATCTTATTACTGGGCTACTTAAAGCAGGTGATTGGCCTGAGAAGTCCTACAATGTTAGTAGATGTACTGGTCTTGAAGTTAGGAAGGCTTTGTTGCTCTGGTGTCGTGGTGCGCTTTACGTCGTTGACGGTTTCGAGCAAACCGATGGTGAAGGCTTGAAAGGCAAGATAAACATATTGAAGAAAGCAACTACAAGTTTTCAAGTCAATATTAGACAGCACAATGCAGAGTCATCTGATCAGCCAGTTTCCGAGAAGAATAAGGGAAAGGATAAGTCTTCTCAGGAATCATCGGATGAAGAAATCACATATCAACACCGAAGTCAGCGCATAGCATTTAGTGACCTTTACTCGGTTTACCGCCGCCGATACAATCTACAACAAAATGCTCTTGAGTTTTATGACGTTCACCGCAATGGCACTCTTATTGCGTTTTCATCAAACACCGAGCGTGAAGAAGTCTTATCAAAAGTACTTTCCACGCCATTACCAAGCAGTATCTTCAGCTCAAGCAGTTTGACTAGTACCTCAATCAACTATAAGAAGTTCATGACCAACCTTCGGGCTAAAATCACATCACAATGGGTTCAAGGGAAGATTACTAACTTTGATTTTATTATGCATATGAATTCATTTGCAGGAAGATCTTACAATGACTTGACACAGTATCCTGTATTTCCCTGGGTTCTTGCTGATTATGAAAGCGAGGAGATTGATCTCAATGATCCTAAATCCTTTCGTGATTTCTCTAAGCCCATGGGAGGACAGAACGAGGCACGAGCAATGCAATTCAGAGATCGTTATGAAGCTCTAGAGCAAAGTTATGATATGGGCGATGGACCACCACCATTTCACTACGGAACACATTACTCTTGTGCTGCCTATGTCTTGTACTATCTCATGCGATTGGAGCCATTTTCAAGGTTGGCATTGTCTCTCCAGGGTGGTAAGTTTGATGTAGCAGATCGTCTCTTCCACAATGTTGGTTCTAGTTGGAAAAGTGCAAGTTCTGAGAATCTCCAAGACGTCAGAGAGTTGATACCAGAATTCTTCTACCTCCCAGATTTCCTTACAAATAGCAACATGTTCGATTTTGGTACAACTCAGAGTGGAAAAACTGTTCATGATCTCACTTTACCTCCCTGGGCAAAAGGAGATCCCAAACGCTTCATTAGAATACATCGAATGGTAAGGTATATTTCCCCTCCTACTACTTTCCTCGTTTTTTTTTGTGTGCATTTGATTCCTCACCACTTTCACCTTCTGTAATTATCATTAGGCTCTTGAGAGTGATTATGTTAGCAAGAACTTACATCAATGGTGTGACTTAATCTTTGGATTCAAACAAAGAGGTCAGGAGGCAGTAGCTTCACTCAACACATTTGTTCATGTCACATATGAAGGTCAAGTTGACTTGGACTCAATCGAGGATCCTGTGGAACGAGATTCCATTATTGCTCAAATTCAAAACTTTGGGCAAACACCTAGTCGTCTTGAACGGCGACCATTTCCACAAAGAGTCGTCGTTTCAGCATTCAAAGAAAAGGGCGTTGATTTTAGTGCTTTGCCATCACTAGCAACACTTACACCTCCACTCTGTTTAGTAGGAGCCCCACAACGGGTGTATCTCCAAGTGAGTACAGTCGACACATGTAAGGTTGGCATGATTGGTCAGATTGACTCCTCAGTAGGAGATATGTGTTATGTCAAGGGTCAATTGGTTGGTGTTGGCCGAACATGCGCTCTCATATTGCCATCAAGAAAGTACTACAGATTTGGAGGACCTAATAATGGTGTTAGTGTGCATGTTGCAATGACTTCTGCTCGGTATAGAGAAGTGAACAAAGTGCTGAGTATTCACGATGGGATGCACCGTGGCCCTATAAGTGTAGCGAAGCCATCTTTGAATGGTCTTTGGCTCGTGACTGGTGGCATAGATTCAACTGTTCGGGTATGGAAGTATAATAGCCAAAATATGCAGTTACAGGCAACTCTTTGCGGTCATGATGGGGGCAGAATAACATGCTTGGATGTGAGCACGCCATTCGGTAGTATTGTAACCGGTGGCACCGACGGTAAAATCCTTGTTTGGGATCTACGAACGTTGACATTCTTAAGACAACTGAACCACACCCCAAGCGCACCGTGTTCATCTCATGATGAATCGTCCAAGTGCTTCCCCGTCAAGTCAGTGTCAATCAACCACAAGAATGGTAACATTGTAACTCTTGTGCACTCGACTCTTTTGGTTTTTGATATCAATGGAAATGTGGTGGCAAGACAACACAAAGACGAAGTATTCCAAGGCAATGATCTACCCAGTTGTGCAATTGCTACAGACTGTCCAGAGTGGATGGAATTTGGAATATGCGCTGTGTCAGGCCATTTGAATGGTCACGTGAGACTCTGGGGCATTGACTATGATAGCAAGCTACTGATTCTCCGTCATGTATTGCAAGAACGAGTTCATTCCTGTCCTATCACAGCACTCCGTGTATCCGGTGATAAACAGGATACACTGTTAGTTGGAGATGCGTCGGGAAAGATTAGTGCGTGCACAACCCTTCGACTTGATCAGTTAGAGGCAATTGAGTTGAATAGTATCGTCGCTGAAGTGACTGGTGTGGATTACGACCGAGATGAAGAATATTAGAATAAGTATGAATGTAAATATTGTAAAATATGGTAGTTACATCAAAACTTTCTATTATATATCCTGTAATGTAAACTAGTTGAGAACATATCAAAACCTTCTATTATTGGATGAGAACAGCATACTATGCGAGTGGGAGAGGTGGATGAGATATACCTTACTTACCTATGAGTCGAGATAGAGAGAAGATATACTGTTAAAGGTATCATAAAAAAAGCCGCGGATGCAGTTCTTTATTTCCGGTATCCTTTTATGAGAATGTAGGCGGTGTTCACATTGAGAGGTTGGCTGATTGATTGGCTGGTGGCAGGCTGTTGAGTTTGTGGTCTGTGTGATAAGAATATTATAGCGGTATATGATATGGCGCATATAATACCCAGTTCTATCTCTCGCACGGCATTAGATTCTCTATATGCAAAACTATCAGCTTTCGATAGCGGATGGCTGGAGGGAGATGATGGTTTGGGTATCTATGACAAACTTTTACATTATATTCATGATGGTATTAGTATTGACAGCCACCAAGCGACAAAAAGAAGGAGACAATCTCCATTAGTGAATGCAGGATATTCAGCCCGTATTGCGGTCATGACTCATATTTTAGAACAGTGGATTCATGCTGTTTCTGCACCAGTAGACAATGCAGACGCAGAGAATATCAACAAATGTATTAACATAGTACTGATTGGATGTGGTATTGATGTGTTGGGGATATGGTGTAAGTACTTATTGAAGGATACACTTCCGATAAGAATATACGAGTTTGATGCATGGGATAATTGCATATTGAAACAAAAGGCAATGGTAAAATCAAAATTACTAAAAGAAACATACTCTTTTGAAACTAATGAACAAACAAATAGTAGTATCATGTCTATTAGTATCATATCTAAGGGTCAGATTACAATGGATGATGGTGGAAAGAATCAAAATAATACAGAGGATGATTACTGTTTAGCTGCTCTGGATTTGAGACAAACTTATAAAGAGGATCATAAGTTGTCTGTCTTATCTCATGCAATATATAATGTTGGACTTGATACATCCCAACCTACAATTGTGCTATCGGAGTTGGTACTTGCCTATCTTGGATATGATGGCGCAAATGCAACAATGTCTAGCGTAGCAAAGGATATATTACGCAGAGGGAATGAATACAGCATGTTTGCATGTCTAGAACCAGTATTTCCTTGTAGTGATCAGGGAACAAAGACAATGATGAATAACACTACAAAGATACAATCTGTTGAAGAAAGCTACTCCATGGATTATAGTCAACAATTCCTAGGAAAGTTACAGAAAGGAAACTCCAAGTACACAGCAAGTAGCGCCGATAGTAATATTGGTATATCGTCATCCTCTTGGTTACATCCATTGGGAGACAACATGAAAAGTATACAACAACGCCTTGAGAAATGTGGCTTTCCATCATCAAACATATTTTGCACAACACTGGGGACAGCAGCTGCAAACGTAGCTCAAATACGACGCTCCTATGCACCAAACTTTCTTCGTGCCAATGAACTGTTCGACGAACATAGTGCATTGGCTTTGAACCTCAACTGTTATGGAGTAGTTTGTGCCTTTGCTTCTGAAACTAAATCAACAATAATACACAATGCAGAAACATCTCAAGATTGGAGACAAAAGGTATGTCCTTGGAAGTCGTCGTCTTATATTCAAATACATCCTATTGCCACCTTGATCGAGGACAACCAAGTTCGAGAACTATATGGACAAATATACTGCCATTTATATGAAGAGTATCCAGCTATACGAAAGATGGTAAAGTCTGCCCTAAAGACAGATTTATGCATCAAAGGGACACAAGGAGACATCTCAATGATACAAAGAAGATTCATAGATAAAGGCGGAAACTTTTGGGTCGCGACTGACAACAACAAATTCTGTCATGTTGGTTGTGTTGGTGTCAGACTACGGAAGAAGACAGAAAAAGAGAGGGCTGAATCAATATCATCATCCCCAGAATCGACAATAGAGTATGAGATCCAGCGCCTAGCTGTAGACAATGCACACAGAGGAAAAGGTACAGGAAGGAAGCTATTGACAATTGTAGAAGAATATATTTGCAACAAGGAAGAATCAAAGAGAAATAGTGATGATTCTTTCATGATCAAGTTGTGGGCGACTACGCCTTCTGAATGTTTGTTTGCTGCTAACAATCTGTACAATTCTTCTGGATATGAACATGCTGAATCCTTTCAAGCTGGCTCGTTGTGCATGAATGTCTATTGCAAAACATTGACTATGTTATAAAACACCCCAATACTATCATACACCCTAACTTTAACACAATCCAATCAATACTTTCTCTTTTGAGATATGAAGAACAAACGAATATAGACTCATTCAAAGGTCAGTGTACTCTCAGTACTACTTGATACTCTACTAAAGCACTGATACATCCGGTCGGTAGTAGCTTTGAGCAAGGATACCGGGCTGAGTGATGAGTTGGAATATTTTTGAGGTTAGTAGTTAGTTTTATGATTTAAACAACCTGAAGAGTAATACTCTATCTTATTATACCAATATATATTATTAGAACAATTCATTAACTTATTGATCAATATAGATCTAAATAATCATAATGACATCATCGTCTATAATAACTTCCATTCCAATATTGTTGGTAGCGGTTATACTAACCACCACAACTGCTGCCAAATCATCATCATCTCCGATGACAACTTCTTCAAGTGGCAATACTAAACCATTGCAATTTACGTCACCCATTCAATCATATACAATATTTGATAAATCAGAGTTATCAACAACAGGTATAACACCACGACGAAAGTTCTTACCCCGATTTCGTGCTGGATTAATTGCCGAACGCAGAGCTAAGGAGGTGTTGATGGATGAACAACGCAGAGGTATAGTCGGTTATGATGACGACGAGGATGATATTGATGGTGGTAGTTGGGCAGAGGCAAGCGCTGCTGCCGATGAACGGAAGAAGAAGGCTATGGACAAACGTGTCGAGACTGCATATGATACTGCCGTTTCGTCATATGACGCACGAGTTGCAGCAAAAACTTCTTCTCCTTCAACACTCGCATCCTCATCTAACAGTAATAAATATCAATTTGTAGGATTAGTAAACGACGGAAAAGATAGCAAGAAGGGTATTAATAACAATGCAGTTCAATGGTATGCACGCAAGAAACCAAAGAATTCAAAATGGAATGTTCGTCTTGTACATGTAAACAGAGATGCAGTATTACGTGAGCTATTTGTCAAGGGAAAGGTTGATGTATATGGAAAATACATCAATGAAGGAATAGACAAGGCAGCATTTGAAGCAGCAGAAACATCTGGAGAAGATACTGATCAACAGCCGGGTATGAAACCATTAGTTAAGGCACAATACAGAGTTAAAGAACGATCATGGAAGACATTATGGAACTTCTCTCCAAAGCGGATGTTTACTACATCCTCTGGTTCATTTTGGCGCGAGAGACGTATTAACCCAGGATTATATACTGACGGAAATACAGTGTATGAGTCCGTATATCGATACAGAGATGGTAAGAATGGGTTGAAACCAGTAGCAAAATTGAGTAACTTCTTAAGTAGTCCGGGGATGACAGGAGTTGAGGAGAAGTTGAAGGTGGTTGAAAGACTAAAGGGTGGAGATGATCCAGATATAGTCATTGAAAAGTAGACATAGCTACGGTAATAATAGTATAAAACATCAGTTGACACTGTATTCAATATTAATTCCGAGTCTTAAGATTTTCGAGTTGTAGAATACTGTGTTTCCTAAGAGCTAGATTTTGTGATACTATCTCCCATCCTAAGATCTCAAACTATATCATCATGCACTACTGAGTGTTCATTTTGATGAATGCTCTTTTGCTCTCTTTCTCAAAGATTTATTAGACATCAAACATATCTGATATCATCTTCTTCTACTTTTTGCCAGCAATTCATCGCCGTGTTCTACCATATCCGCTTGATCTCTTCTAAATAAATCTTCATATCCACCATCATCAACACATCCATCCTCACCAATCTTCTTTCTTCTACCCCTCTTAAAATCCCAATATGGATCTTTTCCAGCATCTCTAGATCCACTATTATTAAATGCACCTCTTCTAATTTGGGATTGTGTTAGTTCTCCATCCCTGTCTGTCAGTGGCTGAATCCAGTTTATGAACAGATACGGAACTACTGTCATGGTACCAGTAAGAGCAAGAACTCCTGCCAATACTTTGGAAGATGATGAACCATTGTTAGATGACGACGATGACGTTGTTTTTTGCTGCTGCTTAACAACATGTCGTTTCAATTCACGAGCAACATGAGGCGGTATCTTACTGGCCATTGCAATTCTGCTACTACTTGAATAATATCAGTGTGTAGTATTGGTTTTGATTATATTACTAGTGTATTCTTCACTTAATATTAACTGGCCACTTGCAAACTCTTGGTTTTATTACTAAGTCTATCTGTTAATTAGGGTGATAAATAAGTGTGGCGAGAGAACCGCTATTGCGGTCTTCAACACTGACTTCTCAAGTTGATAATCATCCGTAGCTCAGGCAACACAATTATTGTGTACTAATAGTTTCATCATCTCTCTGTGTGACATACATACACTCTTTTTAATAAGTATTACTATTACTTATACCTCAAAAAGAAATCTTCAGCTTTTCATCACCCAGGTCAAAGTCGCCCCTTTCTTGACATTCAACTTTAAGAACACTCTTTCATGTTTAGAACTTTGCCAAGATATCAGTCATCCTGACAACTGCATTAAATCGCCTTTCTTGACATTCATTCAACTTGTAAAAGAAGTTTAGAACTTTGCAAGGATATCAGTCATCCTAACAACTGCATACTCTCCTCCATCAATATCTACCTCATTACCCGCAAAGTCACGGAACTTTACCATGTCTCCTACGCTGATATCCACAGTCATGGTTTCTCCATTGCTCGCCATCCTACCAGGTCCAACCTTAACAACACTTCCTGTACTAGGCTTACCCCCCTTCTTTGATGTTGCCGCTATAAGTAATCCAGACGATGTCTCTTCTTCATTATCTTCCACTTTAACTAGTACATTATCACTAACTACATCGGCATTGTCCAAAGTAAGCTCTCCACTGGTAAATTTAACAAGGATATCACTATCTTGAATTAATGTATGTGTTTCACCGTCATAATCTACCTCAGTTCCATCATACTTGCCATATACTACCCCCTCACCTGCTTCTACTGGCATGGGAAATAGTAATCCAGATTCTTGATGTGTTTTGCCTGGGCCTACAGAGATAACAATTCCTTCTGTCTTTTGGATTTTAGCCTATTATATTATTATAATTTATGTTGTTGAAAGATATTGCAATATGTATTGTTGTATTCGACAAGTTATAGAGTTTAGAATATATATGTTTCGAGTGCATCAACAAGTTAGAATAAATTAGATATGTATGATTAGATGTACAGTAAGTTGCAAATGTATGTGAATGATGTATCAATGTTTGTGTACATGGTATGCGAATTCGCAATAATGACCCGAACAATAGCTATTACTCACCGATCCAGTTAAAAGAATACCACCCTCTGTTTCATCTTGTATTTCAGCCTTCTTTACCAATACAAAGTTATTTGTTGGTGTCAAGGCACCCTCAATTTCTCTACCTTCTAATTGAACACCTAAGGGTCGGCCATCACTTGCTCTAGATCTTTGAGTGACGAAACCATGGCATACCGGCTTCGATATAGATATTGTAGCTGCAATTATAGGGAGTAATCTGACCATTGTCGCTAGAAGGGGGGATATAGGGAAGAGCTATTGCAATGACGTTTTGCGTGTTGATGTTTTTTATGGACAGTGATATGATGATCTTTCCACGTGGCATGAGATTTTCCGGTCGCTCGGGCGGCAAGGCGGACGCGAGACCATCTGCAGTGGTACACAATAAGCACCATATTCATGAAAGATATGCACTATACTAGTTTACTTCTCGGTAAGATTCAGGTCTTCAGCAGCAACTAGACTAACCATCCGATCTATTTTCACCTCACTTACTCTGAAGTGGCAGTTTTAGTCAACTCCTGTATGTTTTGTTGTTGACTCTTCAGTCTCTTTTCCAAGTATGCCAATTTGGCAGTCAGATCCTTCTCCTCCTTCCCATCCTTTTCAATGCTCTCGTCCAAATGTGTCATAATGTCTATTCTACTAGTGAGCATGAACATCTTGCCAACACCTCGATACATTTTCGCATCAGTTCCTTGTGGCATCTTCTCCAACTCTCCTTTGGTAATATCAGCACTTCTTTTACCATTCTGAGCTTTTGTAATATTTGCCTTGACTATACGATATTCCTTCGCCGTTGCTTGAAGTTGTTGTTGTAAATCCATAACCTCTTTTGAAATCGATGAATCGAGATTAGCCACCCCTCCTGGCATGGCAGTAGATGACGGTGCTGCAGATGCATTTTCTGTACGTCTCATACTTGATCGCTTTGCCTTGATTTGTCGCATTTGTTTCTGTAATTGTGCATTGTCTGGTTCAATGGCTAATCCTTGTTTGATGGTTGCTAAACCGGCGTCAAATTCATCCTGCTCAGATTGTGCATTAGCTAAACGGTAATAACCCTTGATAAAGGAGGGGTTGACTTTGATACATTCCTTAGCATCCTTGGCAGCTGATTCCCAATCCTTTTTACCACCATAGCACGCACTGATATGATTTTGATACATATATAATCAAAATTATTGGTTGAGTACAGTAACATCATGCAGGCAAAGAACAACTGAATCATATATACTACTGTAATTTTATCTCACCTCCTATTTGAATAATATACGCAGTTCTTTGAATCTAATGCAATTGCCGCTATGAATTAATTGGATTATCATAATATGTTTGTAAGAATGACAAACAGATTAATAAGCAATGTACAACTTTGTTACACCTCATTATACGTATCATACCTGTATAGTGTTTGATGGCATCATCATACTCCCGGCAAAGGCCTTATTTCCAAGTCTGTAGTGATATCAATATAGAATAAGAATAAGAATGGATTGTAGAATAGAAAGAGTTAGCACTATTGGAACATATTGAAGTTTCCATACACCAGTTGTCATTTTTTCATTGCAATAATCAAATTATATACGATACTTTATTTACTTCAACAGCCTACACGTTGACCACTCGACCACTACATCGATTAATAAAATCTATACTCACTCTTTCTTTGCCTCTGCTGCTTCTGAGTTGGACATGATAATAGAGTTTGACATCAGAGGTACCTAGACAATGATCTCTGACCGGTGAATAAATTATGTGGCCTAAAATAAACTGGAGGGTACAGGTAGCGTATTGTACCGACAATAAAATTTTATCGCGCGCGGAGATAAAAGCGATTGACAAATTCAACAATTGAATGTAACAGTAGTAGTATTTATAGTCAATATGTATGATATATTCCAAATAGGTTGAATATCCATTGGTAATAGTCTTGATATCAATTTATCCCTAAATCGTCTTTGATAATAAGTCGTAATAGGAAATATCGATACTTATCAAAATTGCTGAGAATAAAATTACCTACTTCACATCATATTACTTATCTATGATATCATACCATAATATATTATCACATTCACTTAAACAAACTATCAAACATGGATAGGGTATTTCTTAGAGGGAGAACGATATTATGCAGGAGTGTAGGGTTGACTACAAAATTAAGTGGTGTTGGGTGTTTTAGGGCGGCAGTATCTGCCCATCATCAACATTACAATCTAATGAGTATAAGAAAATGGTCAGAAGCTTCAAACACTGCATTAAAGAGAAGGAAAAAAGCAAGCAGTAATCTTCGCCAAGGTGGTGCATCATCTGGACGTATAGCAGTATTAGATCAAGGGGGAAAGAATGGTAAAATGCCTAAATTATGCACAGGTTGCGGAGTGGAAATGATCAATAACATGTCCGACGAGCCGCCATAGTGAGTAGATACTATGTGTCTTTATTAAGAGAAAAGAACAACTTCTTATGCATTCATACCTTTCTCTTTTTGCTATAGTGAGATTTGAATTCAGTAGTGGTTAGTCATCGTCAATTAATCAACACAACAATAATGAATAAGCCTAGATGAGTGATATCATTCAAGTGTTTGATAGTTTGCTATATGAGACAGGAGAGAAGTAAAAGATAGAGCAATGCTAATTGGGATCTACTCTGCAGCTTAGTTTATATGGAGGATTATCTAAAGCTCCCGTCCTGATAACAGAAGATGAATATTTCCTTCAAGTACAGCCAAGAACAATCATACTACTACTCCTCCGGCAGCTCATTCAAAATCCTCTCTTCCTAACCACCTTCTTTGCGGCAGCCTTCCCTGCGTTCTTATTGTTCATGTATCGACGTGAGTTGGTGGCTATTCGATCGGTTGATAGTGCATGAGGTTGTTTTCGTGTTCCGCTAAGTCGCCTACCGAGGTAGTTGTACTCCGTCTTCGTCATCTCTTCAGCTTCACAATACTTGGAAAGATTGAACTTGTCGCCAACTTTTACCGTATACCCATTGGATGAAGTAGTTTCTTGGCCTTCTGCCACATCTGCCTTCATACTTTTGACCTCAGTCATACGACGTTCCAACAAGTTCCCGACTTCAGTACCCTCTCGGTAGGACTGTACATTGGATTCATCATTGCAAGGCAAGTTGGAGGTAGTGGTCTTGGGCTTGGCGAACTTATCGTCGAACTTCATCTAAGCAAGTGACAGAAGAGAATAAAAATGAGTCGCTGTCATTAAATTACAATGAATTAAGTCCATTCCTTCTATCAACAATATTCACATGGGTAAGGGGAAGTGTATATTAATTATTGCAAGAGAACTTACCTTGTATTGAGAGATATGCAATTGTAAAGGTGAGTTGTTGTGTTGTGATTGTGGTTTGGTTTGTATTTTTTTTATACATACCCGCCATTTTTTTTACTCTCTCACTTTTTTATTAATCTCAACATAAATACATTAGATAATGAACGCTTCTCAAGGTAGCTTGATTCTAATCTTTGGATCAATCTTACTTTGTGTGATTTGTTTGGGTGAATACTTACTACCATCTGTAGGTCGGCACAGCCTTGTTTACGCTAGAAATAGTGCACCTTCGGACAAATGTTGTGTTACAGATTCAATTGTGAATAATGCAGCTCTCATCATCAATACCAATGCCACCAATGATACTAGTTGGGAGCAGTTTGTTGTTGGCGAGTCAAGCACTCAGTGTATTGTCGAGGAGATTGTTGAACATAATGTTAACTCAATCAATCAACAATGTTTTGTTGAAGGTGATCAGCAATGCTTTGTTGTATGCATCTGTGATGACGAGGACATTGATTTCGCTCATGGAGAAACAGAATATGTGTTGCACAGAAAGGTAAGTATCTATCTTGCTTATTTGTTTAATTCACTTTACCATAGTCTGTTAGTAACGACTCCTCCTCCTCCTCCTCTTCTTCTTCTTCCATAGTATTCACTGCTGTTTAAGAACTTGATGCGGCATGAGTATATACCTCATATACCAGGTCCCTGTGCCATGCGGAGAAAGAAAGTAGTGAGGGGGGGAAGTGACTGGGCAGGGTATTTGACTGGCATGTTGTTGAAGGGAATAGGATATCTGGTGTTGGGATATCTGGCAAAGTTTTGTATACCGAATGTCACAGGCATAAGCTTGTATATTCTTTGGTCGCTTTGCTGTGCTGGGTTGTTCATTCTAAACGAGATGGGCTATACCTCCAATGCACTCAACTGCATCACATATTTGTTGGCGCTTCAGACTTCTGCCACATTATTTGGGATGATCTCGTTGACAGTTCCACGATTCCTAGGTGGCAATGGCATTGCAGTGCATCAAATGCCCACGGTCTTGTCAAGTTCAATGCCTGGTATTATTGCAACGATAGGATTACTCTTCGTTGTGATAGTGAACATGTATGTCCTGGGAGGTAAAGGCTTCGTGGGTGGACTGTTGCCAGCCTCAACCATTCTACGAGGTAATGTTTTACACTTGAGCGTACGCTTGACTTTGTGGGGAGTTGTTGGCCTTGGTTTCCAGCACATTGGATCAGCATGGTTACATTCTAGTGCCACTTTGCTCCCTGACACTCTCTCAAACAATGCCGCAAACGTTATTTCTTCGTTGGCTTCTTCCACTTACGTTCAAATGGTTTTGAACAGCGATATCACCCGTGTTGCGATTCGTAATGTATGTTGTTCCATCGGTTTGAGATTATGCTGGATTGTGTTGGCATTGTTTATTCGATCATTCGTCAAGTCTCCCTGTCGAACGATAGTTGGGTGTGTTGTCGTGTATGCTGGTCCTTTGGTATGCTTTCATTCAATCTCTGGTTGGTACAGCACTTATCTTGGCTATTCTGTACGAGGCGTGGTGGAGACATTGTCATCCTCTGTCTTGAGTTACTACTTCATCAACTATATCTGCAAGATCAAGAGACGTTCTTCTTTGGCTAGCGATCTAGGCCCCACACAAGCAGAGCCTGGCTTGCAATCCACGAAGGCAAAGCAAAGTTGTAGTCCTACAAGGAGAGGAGGCGGCGGTGTTGGAATCAAGTCGGTGCTCACTCGTTTTCTTTGTATCTTGCCCTTTTTGCCCGGTGGATTTGCTGCTGGTGGTAGCGCTGGCATGAATGTTGTATCCTCAATGATACCTCCTGGTGGTGTTGTGGGAACTTTGGCTGGTGCGGGCGCTGCACTAATGAATGATATGGTTGCCGAGAGGAACGACGTCAACTCTCTCCTATCTAACATCTTTCAAGGAAATGATGTTGGTGAAGACGATGACGATTACACACCCGCCGCTGACACTACTGATGCATCCTCATCAGCCAACTCTAACCCTCATATCATGACAACAGAGCTGTTCATTCCTCAAGATCAAGTTAATCTTCGTCAAAAGTACGGACATCTTACACATCCAACTGTGAAGTTGGTGTGGAATGCGTTCGATACTCTAACTGGATTCCTGCTTAGGATAGGCACTGAGTCGCCTGCAACACCTGAAGAGATTGAGCAAGCCTTTCAGAAGTTTGCCGATGATTTCATTGCAATATATCCAAGTACAGGCAACCTTGGCCAAAAGCTTGATGGAAAGGGGTACGCATATATCATGTGCTTTGCCATCAATGCAAGTATTGGATACAAAGATGGTACAGCTTCCTATGATAGAATGCTGATTATAAACTGCTGTGTTAGTTGGTGAGTAACCTTGAGTATCTTTAAGACTGTTGTGTACCTTTATGTCTCTTACCTCTTACACTTGTACACATTTAAACCCTCTCACCTCAGGATGATAAGACATACATTCAGAAGTATACTACTTGATGGTAAAACAGACAGTAGTACATTCACAACAGACTTGGCAGCAGCATTATTCAGTCAACATATTACTCTATTGGATTTCATTACTGTCTGCTGCAAAGGTACAACAGCTTGCCCAGAGGGTAACAAGTGGCCGGTAATGAAGAAACAGCTCGAGACACACGGTACGACATTCGGCTTAGATGATGCCGATAGAATGCCTTTTTGGTGGCTTGTAGGTAGCATAAACATTGGATTCCGTGCACTGTACTTTCATGCCAAGTCGGGAGGTAAACCATTCACTATCATGAATGCGTCTATCCGCAACATGAGAGAAGGACATAACAATCAAGATGGCAATATATTGAAGAGCAAAGTTTTGGTTGTATACAATGGGCCACATGCCCAAGCTTCACAATCTTCTCTTGCAAACAAAGCAGTTCATCCACCTGCCATGATCCAGATGTACACTGAGCATGCAACAGCGTTTCTCAAGTTTCTTGATGGATTAGTGTTCGAGGAAATAGAGATCAAGGTTCCCGGCGTCAACGATTTGTTGTATTATCTTAGACGTGCTAAGATGAACGGCTTAACCGAGACGCCCGAGGAAGCAGCGGCGAGACGAGAGGCTTTACTTGTACTCTACGCTATTCCACATTTGGCAGCGGTGTTAGCAGTGGCACTTAAGGACAAGGACTTGAGCAGTCTCACTATCGACACCATGATCGATGAAGATACATTTTCAAATCCATTAGATTGGAAGGCTTATAATGAGTTACTTAGACGACTTACAAAGGCGGAGGTCGTGAGGAAGTTGAAGGCTAGACGTGAAAAACAACTATCTAACGTTTGGAATCAGTTGAAACACATTGCCGCGGTAATTGTCAAGGGTGGTAACAATATCTCCGAACTTAGAAGTAGAGCATTGAAGAGTTTTACTTTTGAGGCTGCCGATGAGATTATCTTCAAAGCACTTACTGCCAGGTTTGGTAACGGCGCTCCCCTGTTGAGGTTATTACAAGATGCTCGTAAACAATGGGATAAGAGTAAACTCAAGGAATTGATTGATTTGAAACACATTGCTGCAGAAATTGTCAAGGGTGGAAATGATATCTTCGATCTTACTTCATTTGAAGGTATCACTTTCGAAGGAGACGATAAGAAGACCTTCGAGAGACTCACTGCCAAGTTTGATACTGCTGAGTTGTTGAGAAAGTTGCAGGATGCTCGTGTTGACTTGAAACACATTGCTGCCGTAATTGTCGACGGTGGCAATGATATCTTCAAACTTACTTCATTTAATGGTATCACTTTCAAGGGAGAAGATAAGAAAATCTTTGAGAGACTCACTGCCAAGTTTGGCAACGGCGCTGCCCTGGTGAGGAAGTTGCAAGATGCTCGTAAACAATACGAGGAAAGTGTTATCAAGGAATCGAATGACTTGAGTCGTATTGCAGCGTTGATTGTCGACGGTGGCAATGATATCTTCAAACTTACTTCACTTGAGGGTATCACTTTCGCGGGAGAAGATAAGGATACCTTTGAATCTCTCTCTGCCAAGTTTGGCAACGGCGCTGCCCTGGTGAGGAAGTTGCAAGATGCTCGCAAGCAATGGGATGAGAGTAAACTCAAGGAATTGATTGATTTGAAACACATTGCTGCAGAAATTGTCAAGGGTGGAAATGATATCTTCAAACTTACTTCACTTGAGGGTATCACTTTCAAGGGAGATGACAAGGATACTTTCAATGAATTGACTATCAAGTTTGGTAATGAGTTGTTGGGGAAGTTTCAAGATGCCCGTAGACAATGTCTCAAGCAATGGGACGAGTGTCCACTCAAGGAATCGAATTACTTGAAAACCATCGAAGCACTACTGTCAGACCAGTACGATATCTTATCACTCACGACACTTGCAGGTATCAACTTTGAAGGAAGGGCCGCTGAAAGCATCGAGTCTTTGCGTTTAACGTATAGCAATGGTGTGATCTTGGAGAAGGTGAAGGAGTTTCATAGACGGAAGGGGGAAGAGACACTTACATTTACCTTTGACATGTCAAAAGTTGAAGATGGATACCTTGGCTTCTTTTTTGGAGAATCAAAATCAGGAGATGAACTACTTGTAACAGATATTGATTTAGAAGGTCCGGGAAAGAAAGCTGGCTTATGGGAAGGGGCAGTTGTCAAAAGTGTCAACAAAGATTTGTGGAGAGGGAGAGGGGATTATAATAGAATGATTGAGTGGATGTTAGAGGCCACTAAGGGGGAGAAGGTAGTATTAGAGGTGTTTCCTATGCATTCGTATAAGAGACAGAGAGTATAAAGCTAGTTCATAAGATGTAATCAAATTACAGAAGCTCCACCCCAAAATTCTATCATAACAAT
>Ga0214478_100386_pt1 | contig 25971 bp, 18 predicted proteins | sample M1_20Mar14CPVII9_2_FD_178001 | JGI IMG/M metagenome (GOLD analysis project Ga0214478, IMG submission 178001) | Marine eukaryotic communities from Monterey Bay, California, United States - M1_20Mar14CPVII9sort6BwellD7 | ecosystem: Environmental > Aquatic > Marine > Unclassified | place: USA...
TTGTATCAAGTAGAAAACTATCATCAAAGATCAAGTCATCACCTTTCTCATCTTCTGTATTAGGATCCCAACCGCCGTATACAAGTATAGTCGATCCATCATTCAACAGAGTTGCTGTGTGTCCTGTTCGAGGTGAAGGTCCATCACCCTTGCATTTGGGATGACTCCAAACCCATTTCTTTCCATCTCTTCCTGTTTCTAATACATGAACACCATCGAAACATTTATCACCATCGTTACCACCAAAGATTACAACTCGGTCCACATCATATGAGTCATCACTTCCAATTGCAGTGGAAGTATGATATGATCTAGGAGGTGGTGCATCGCCCACAGCCTTGACCGTAGTCCATCTCCACCTATTAGTGTCAAGCGTAGACACTGAATTGAGCCACTTACCATTCTTGACACCACCAAAAACAACCAACTCATTTGAATTAGGAAGGACACAGGAGGCATGACCTCCTCGACCGCTTGGCTTTTGACCGCTGACTTGAGGTGGGTACCAAAGCATGATTTCTGTATCCAACACCATCACTTCCTCTGTGGTTACAAGCTTGCCAGTATCATTTAGCTTTTCACCACCAAAACAAAGTAGAAGTTGTCGTTCAGGTAGAAAGTTAGCAGTGTGCCATGTCCGTGCTACACCATCACAGTTCATAGGCCTTGTCCATGATCCATCTTCTAAGTTGTAAACAAAGAGATCTTCCAATGGCTTCGCCTCACCATCATTTTCAATTGCTTGTCCCCCGTAGACAATAAATCGTGTGTTATCAATCATAGTCATGCTTTGTCCCCAGCGGCTACATGGTCCACCTAATAACTTTTTGTTTGTTACAATAGACGTTTCTTCCATCGGTTTTAGGGGAGACATATCATACGAATCCCTTGAATCCTCTTGACTTGGCATTGTCTGTCCAAGACTTTGAACTAAGTCTTCACCCTTTGCTTCATCGATACCACAGATTTCTAGAGGTGGCGATTCCGCTTCAGATTTTCGTGGTTTCTTCCTGTTTGCAGATTCCAATGTACCTTCATTACGTTTAGACGATGATGCTGCCACACTTGACTTATGCGTCTGGTAATCATGTATTAAAATAAACATACATATAAAAAGAAAAGAGAAGGATGAGATGAATGACGAAAAAAATATAAGCATGCTATCAATAGAGAGGAATGTGATGAATGCTTGCGCGCCTAAAACTATCTCATCGTCTCATATATTTATAATGATAAAAAGACATATCATGGTGCACCAAAAAAAATGACATATCATAATATGTACATACCTCACTCTTCTTGCTATTAACCTTCTTGCCAGGTTTACCAAAGAAATTAAGCTTTTGTTGTCCTTTTTGATCTTTTGTTTCTTCATCGGCTACCTTATTCTCTTCATTTCCTTCACAGCTCTTCATTGGAGGAGAAGGTGTATCAGTAACTTTAGGTGCACCCAAGCCCAAGTTGTTATTAGTATCAATGCTCATATTTTCATCATCATTAATATCATCATTTGCCTTTAAACCGGTAGATAACGCAGTATTCTTAACTCGTAATGTACCAAAGTAATTGTTCAGGTTGATTAAGACTTCACCGTTATCAATTTTTGTTACATTCATATTCATGATTGAGTTATCATTGTCATTGATTTTGTTATCTCCATTTATGTTTGGTTCCAAACAGAACTCAATTCCACCAAACGACAGCGTGAACGAGGTACTACTAGTGCTCTCCGACATTGCAATATATAGTGGTATTATTCTTTGGTTATATCGATTGAAAGAGGTGAGGGGGGTGCGCACATATAGAGGTATCCTTTTTACAGATTTCTTAGCCAGGCTTAAAAGCCCCAGTACAGGTTGTGGTTTGTGTATTGAGATTATTGTATTGATAAAGAGTTATTGTATATTCTTTCGTTTATTATGCTAATAAACCCATATCTTTCTTCACACAGGCTGCCATGTCCGAATCTAAACTAAACTTACATCCAAGAAGCCGCGTTAAAAGTCTGTTTGATACTGGAGCCTTGAGAAACACTCGTAGTGTGACTCGATGGCCATGCTGTGTATTCACCCAGTGATTATGAGCCAGATCCATTGCTTGTTTCAGTTTCTTCTTACCCAGCTTTGTTGTACTTTTATTCAACTCCCAAAAGTTAAGACTCACATCGCCATTCTCGCTTTCATCTGCATTAGTATCCTGAGTACCCTTGTTGACGTTGATGATGTCTTCTGAAGCTGCTTGGACTGCTGGTTCAATATCAGGTTGTTCTGGCAAGTCATTTACGACCATACCATTGACAGTTGGCTCAACAATAGCGTCCTCTTCCTCCTCCTCATCATTAAGATGGAACAGTCCGTTATTGTAATGTTCTGAGTGATCATTCAAGTCTCTCCTCAGGTTGATGCTCAGTTCTTTCTTCATATTGTAATCGTCGCGTACTAATTTGATGACTGCATCATCGTCACTTATATTTCCATTGCTTCCCGTCTTAATGTATATCGCCTTCTTAATCTGTGCATTATTGGCTGATTTATATATGCCATCGGTACCTCTCCAATGTCCACCAAGAGTAAGGCCAACTGGGTAACAATCTTCCAAAGATACATCTATCTCAAGTAACATCATTTTTGCAAATGGTTTATGCTTCGTCCTCTCAATACAATTCCTATAAGAGTGGAGTGCTCGTCTTGTAAAGAAAACATCTCTATGCATTTGTCTCTTCACATCCATCATAGCTTTTAGTCCTTCATCCTCAATAGTACATGCTGGCTTAACATATGCATGACCTTTCTTCTTTTCATCATCGGTCATCTCAAAAATTTCAATCATTACTGGTGTGGCATGATACATGTTATCCTCGTCATTCAATATACCTTCCAACATAGTCCCGGTGCCTTCGACTAAAGTCTTCATCTCAATGCAATCGGAATTACTATGCTTCCTCAACTTCTTGTTGTTCTTGAGCTCGACGGCCAGCAGCTTAGCAATCATTGCAGAACGTGGCAACATTATGATAGTAGGTCTGTGTTGATACTTGTAACGAGCAAAGCAATGTACCCCTTGATGTTTACATATAAAGCCTCCATTTTGTCCACCAAGAGTAAGGCCAACTGGGTAACAATCTTCCAAAGATACATCTATCTCAAGTAACATCATTTTTGCAAATGGTTTATGCTTCGTCCTCTCAATACAATTCCTATAAGAGTGGAGTGCTCGTCTTGTAAAGAAAACATCTCTATGCATTTGTCTCTTCACATCCATCATAGCTTTTAGTCCTTCATCCTCAATAGTACATGCTGGCTTAACATATGCATGACCTTTCTTCTTTTCATCATCGGTCATCTCAAAAATTTCAATCATTACTGGTGTGGCATGATACATGTTATCCTCGTCATTCAATATACCTTCCAACATAGTCCCGGTGCCTTCGACTAAAGTCTTCATCTCAATGCAATCGGAATTACTATGCTTCCTCAACTTCTTGTTGTTCTTGAGCTCGACGGCCAGCAGCTTAGCAATCATTGCAGAACGTGGCAACATTATGATAGTAGGTCTGTGTTGATACTTGTAACGAGCAAAGCAATGTACCCCTTGATGTTTACATATAAAGCCTCCATTTTGTAACTCTTTATTTATAGATGAACACCAACGTTGAGCAAGACAGTATGCATTATTGAGAATGAGAAATGAGTATAATAAAACTTACCTAGTTTCCTTTTCCTTCGGTTTATTCCATCCACATTGTAAAAAGCTGCCTCATTCTTATACGCATCGAGTTCTTCTAAATCTGGTAAAGTAAGTAGCTCAACCGCTGTGTCTCGATTATTTCCAAGGTGCCTTGCCAAGATGTGACTTCTACTAAATGAGTTAGCATTATTGTATCGATATTTGTATCGATAGTACTCGCCATTGGGAGCATTATCTTGAGGATATGCACCCTTTTTCAATTCTAACATGTATAATGATGAGGTTAGTAGATGGTCATACCATGAGACAGAAACAAAATGTAGGGCTTACCTCTCTTTAAAACACTCTATTGAATGTCCAATTCCTCCTTGACCTCATTGAATGTAAAAGACTCCACCGAGATTGAATTGTCTGCACCAATGGTAATCTTTTGAATCTCATCCTCCGTTCCATTCATTCTAGCTAGCTTTTGTTTCTTGTTAATGCGACGCCCATCGTGTATGTATTCATAATAATACTCTCCGTCATTCGTGACATAACCACCTACTCTTCTCTTAGCATTTAGTTGTTTCATGTTACTCATAGTAACTTTTGTATCATTCCGTACACATTCTGTTGGAGATGAAAAGAAGCCATCTTCTATTAGTGTATTACCATCAGAACTTTTCTTGTACCTTCTTATAGCCGATCCTTTTCTGAGTCGAGACAGTCGTTTGTTGATGAATGTAATTGATTGAGTACTCAACTCATTTTCTATTCGTAAACGTATTGCTTCAACTATCGTACTTGAATCCTCGTCAATATTATCTGCGTCAAGATAAAATTGGTCGATCATTTCAACAAGTTTGTCATATGTTTGTTTACGTAGTGCCCTCAATCGTCTCTTGATCTTTAGTTCAACTTGTGGTGAAAGAGTATTGGCAGTAAACCCAAGGCTATCATCATTCAAGACAGCGCTACAATACGGTGTGGCCCCATTTTCAACAACATCGCCACTGTAGAATAGACCATCAACTATTCGTTGGATGTCTTTCCAGGACGAATCTGCATCTTTAGGTTGCTCATCTGCCTCATCAAAGAGAGGTGGAGGCTCAATAGGTAGATTGTCTAGCCAATTAAAGGGACCTTGATATTTGAAAGTATATGTTGAAAATATCCGTTCATCTTTCTCCGCATCTGCTATATGATGCAACAAAGTATCTTCTTCCCATGGCTCATTGGCTATATCCTCACAATTTGATAAACGGACGAGCCGCATGTAACAATAATGACGCAAATATGTCTCGAGAGCAGAGATTGTATCGAATACTACTCTATCTGCATCTACAAGTGTGTTAGTATCTGTTTGAGATGGTAAAGGCTCGATAAACTCGTAGAAAAAAGTACCGTCAGTTGATTCAGTCTTGACAGATCGTAGGATTGTCACAACATGCTTGTTGAAGTAGAATGCTAAGAAACAAGAGCAAGAGATAAGAGTGAGTTTACAACGAACGACACGGACAACAAACAACCAAATAAGTATGCTTACCCATACCCAAGTTGCCCGACCCACTGCTAAGCGGTGATATAATGCATCGATTCCAATGCTCATCCAATAGTATGTTTCCTCCTTCTGACAGAGGAGCACTCAATTCTGAAAGCAATCCCATATTTCTTAGATAACATGTGATATCAAACACACTAAGATTATTGCTGCCGTCATCATCGGTGACGTCCCTTCTTTGTATCTGTTTCTTATGTCGGCGGATAGAAGGTGCAAAGGCAGGGACATGATTGTCGATTATACCTTTGACTTGGCTCGTGGTAACTCCCTCCTCATCGGCTGACGGCTGGGTATGAGTGATACACACAAAAGCTGAGATAATAGCGCACCCGTCGACAGACGAACGTATTACATCGGTGTCATCTTCTAGAGTCAATATCTTTCCTTGATAGGTACCAATTGATGTTGATGACCAGCTTTCATTCTCAAGATTTGATTTAATAAGACGATATAACCTGGTTTTTGCAGCTATTTGACCAGGAATATCCATGATATACTTCCTACACATTACAAATGATGATGGTTGTCTAGAAATTCTATCCTTGAGCCATTGCATACTCTGTTTCGCATTCGACTGAGAGCCATTGGGTAACTGAACAAGCACAAGCTCGTCGCCTGTAATATGAATAAGAGAAAGATATATCAATATGTCAGTTGGACAAATATATAATACTTAATTCTTCAGAACACATTCCTTACCAACTTTGATTTGATCAGCAAACGGACACCCATTTAGTATCTCAGTTACCACAGCACGTAGTAGTTTCGAACTATAAGCAAACCGGAGTCCAGTTTGAGTGATTGCACCATTGAGATTAATAGTAATATGGTGATACCCCTCGGCAACAGTAGTAACTTGATTTAGTGTTTCCCAATGGTACTCTGAATATGTATCAAATGCTGGTTCGTCTATCTGTGACAAATTATCATCAACCGGCATCCCATCGTTGTCAGCACTGGTATCTCGTACAGCAATAGCAGATGCAGGAGTTCTTCTGGTTGACCCCGGAGTAAGAACATTTGATCTTCCTGGTGTCGTAGCGCCGCCCCCTCCCGCAGTAAATTGATTTACGAGTCGTCTTTTAGATAAGGGGGACTTGAATTTAGGAGGAGATCCAACTCTCTTAATGGCACTTTTCTTCTTGTTTGGATAAATGTACTTCTTTGCCCCATGTCTACGGCAAACTCCTCCATTCTGAACATTGTTTGTGCATCCCTCATATTTGCAAATCAGCTTCTTTGCCCCATGCTTTGCACATACTCCTTCCTTACCTCTGGTGTTGCTGGTACAGCCTTCATGGTTGCAAGTCTTCCGCGTTGCTCCATGTTTAGTACAAACTCCTCCTTGTATATCTATATTGGGGCATGTATTGTTATCGCCCATGCAGAGCAGTCTCTTGCGCATACTTCCATCCTTTTGCTTACTCACTTTATATCTCCTAACAACCCCACCGCCGCCACTCTTAACACTCCTCCTCCTGAGGAAATCATTAATTATATTATCAAATACTTGACCGCAGAAAATATCATCTTCACATACCACAATATCACTAATATTCTGTTGTGTAGAAGATTGACTCGGAGGTTTCTCTTTTAAAAACTTCCTCACTTTCTTTCTTGCCCCGTGCCGAATACAAACTCCCCCCTCAACAGAACAATCTTTCCTATTGTGCTTTGCCAATCCGTTCTTCTTATTAGGTCTCTTTTTATCGCTTTTACCCACTTTCTGTTGTGTAGAAGATTGACTCGGAGGTTTCTCTTTTAAAAGTTCCAATTGTTGTAATAGATTCCGATCGTTCTCTTCTTGTTTTTGCTTTGACAGTGGGCATAACTTCCTCACTTTCTGTTGTGTAGAAGATTGACTCGGAGGTTTCTCTTTTAAAAGTTCCAATTGTTGTAATAGATTCCGATCGTTCTCTTCTTGTTTTTGCTTTGACAGTCCATTCTTAACCGAGCATAACTTCCTCACTTTCTTTCTTGCCCCGTGCCGAATACAAACTCCCCCCTCAACAGAACAATCTTTCCTATTGTGCTTTGCCAATCCGTTCTTCTTATTAGGTCTCTTTTTATCGCTTTTACCTGATTGTTTAGACATCTCGCACCAACAATCCAATAACACCAAGTCTAACACCAAAACACCAACACACAAAACACTTATTCTGTATGAATAATGGAATTAATCCATGCTGTGTAAATCCTTACTTACACAATCTGTATAATAAATATTGTAGAGAAAAGAGAGAGAGAGAGAGAGTGATGTGTGTGTTAATAACAAATAAACTATATATCAAATAAAATTTGGGCAGCACTTCCCCAACCTGTTGCTTTGGATCACGCTCATTCCTCTTACGGTCAGGAGTGAGTGGACCAGCGTCATCAGTAGCCGCACAACCACAAATCCATTGCAAATTATATCTTAAATCAAACACCCCATCCTTTCAAAATAATTGGCAAATGCACATATGGTAAAATTAGACACTCGATAATAGACACACAATAGACCTCACCAGGTACATCAAAACCAACATATAACGTTAATTTCCTATACATATAGGAGGAGGGAGCCTCTAATTTTGTTCTCTGTTTTTACTCTACCTTTACAAGTTCCATGAAGTTTCATCATAAATCAGCGGTACTGCTTGGCCATTTGTGCGCGTGCGCACATGCGCACTATCCTACAAGCCTACCTCTCTCTAGTGCTCTCCGACATTGCAGAAACTGCAATTAATCGATTATATTATAAAGTTTACCTATATTTAAAGTAATGAGTTGGTGCAAGTGATAAGTGAACTCTGGATAGTCTAAAATGGTATCCTTCGGGGCCAAGTCATGACAGTGTCTTCTCTCCTACTTTGCTCTCTGCAGTGGTGAATCAATGACAACAAGAGAGTAGGATGGCTCACCGTATACAAATAGAGCTATGATGATAATCTTAAAAGAAAGCTAAGAGCACATGTTGTGGACAATGTTCACTATGTAGTTTTAACCTCGTTTCAGCTTAACCACCGCCACTACTTCCTCCTCCCGGCCCAAACAAATCAGAATATGCTCCATAGTTATTACCACCTTGTTGGAGAAGGTGTTGCTGAAAATGTTGTAGAGCGGTATCAGTATTGACAACACTTCCTCCACCACCCATTTCACCAGTCTGCTGAGTTTGATTAAAGACATCATTCAAATCAAATGTTGGGAGACCTTGAGTATTTGCATTCCCTTGGGCAGATGTTGCCATCGAACCATCCCCTCCTTCTTGTTGAAATACCATTGATCCTTGACCAAGATCTCCAGTATTGTACATACATATCTGTTGGTTCAGTAATGCACGTAAACTGGCAGCTGAATCGATACGTACAAGGTTATCCGAACTGCACGATCGAGAAATCCCCCCGAGACTATTTTGAGCAGAGAGACTTGCCTGATGTAACAGTGATTGTGCATCATTATTACTCCAATTGCCGTTATTGATCATACCAGTGTTGACAGGCTGTATGCTTTGGGAGGGTTGCTGCAGTTGCCCCTGGGAAATGCCTCCGTGGTTCGGTATGGGAGGATTGCTTTTAAGAGCATTAGCATGTGCCTGTTGCAGTTGAGCCAGCATCTGTGTATTGAGGAGAGAAGCCGACTGCATGTCAAGGGAGCTACTGTTTCTAGAAGACACGAGATTGTTGACATCTTGTGATGCTATGGCTTGATGATGATTCAATGGCAGAGAAGCACTAGCGAAAGGCAACTGTTGTAGTTTTTGTTCCTCATGGAGTTGTGCTTGAAGCTGTGCCGCTTGTAAATGTGCGGCCTGAAGTTGTGCGGCTTGTAGCTGTTGATTAGCTTGCATTTGTTGATTAGCCTGAAGTTGTTGATTAGCTTGAAGTTGCTGTATATGAAGTCCAGCAGCACCTCCCATTAGTCCAAGACTAGTGCCGCTCGATCCAGTCTGCTTTGCCTTCTCTAACATTCGTAGATTTTTCTGTTGTGCAATGAGCTTTGCAGCGGCCGCACTCATACCAGCTTTCTTGCGCTTAATATAGAGGAGACTTGATATATCTTTCGTGGCCTTTTCATTTTCGTATGAACAGGGAGCCATCTTGCCCTTACCTGCCATCTTACGAAATCCAAAGTAGTTCATTTGACGTTGCTTGAGTGTAGGTGTATGTATGTATGTATACAGGGGATAGATTGTAATTGTTCGGTAAGAGAAGATATCGTACACAAGGGCGGACGACAATGATTGACATCATCACTATACTTACAAAGCTTGAGTAGTTGGAATGACGAAAGTACTTTGGCAAAATGTCTTTCTCAACACCCTGTGATGGGGTTTTGCATTATAATTTGTACATATGTGTGTGAGAAAGTATTCCCATAGGAAAAAAAGAAAGCAATCAATGTATAGAACTACTGTTACTTACCGGAGGATCATGTACAACTATAGATCCATCACGCCATTCAATATATTTAGTATTATTATCCGTAAGCATTTTAGTTAATTGGAATAAAAACTCGGCTATTGCGTGTGGAGGTCCATCCCGTAGCATGATTGAGCTTGGTGAAGTTGTTGTTGTCGATGTAGATGTGGATTGATTGGACGACGCCGCGGCAGATAGAGCAGCATGTATAGATGATGATGATGTATTAGTCACCACTGTAGTTTGATCACTTGGTTGAGAAGGTGTACTGTTGTTGTCATTGGTATTAGTCTTTGTTCTAGTACTATCTTGATGTTGTTGTTGGTTGTTCATTTGCAATAAGTTCTTGATAGCAATTGATCCACTGGCAGCGGCACTTCCCATCGTTGCCGAAGCAGCCGAGGGCAAGGTTGATATCGACGACGATGTTTTAGCGGAGTTACCCGATGCTATAGAGCTAGCCGCAGATATTATATTACGTCTCACCCTTGGTAGATGAGACTGTGTCTCCATTGAATTATCAGATGTTGATCCACCATTATTGGGAGCTAAGTGTGAATATGGCTCCATGTTATTAATATAGTTGCTATTCATGTTAGATGTATTTGTCATTGGAGTTAAGAAGTCACTAGGAGTTTAATGATAGAGAATGATGCTTCCACTTCCTCTTTGTGGCATTGGAGGTGGATTTGTGGTGACATCATGGGAAAGCGAAGCTCTACTCTCATAAAGCTCAAGGATACCCCCGATTTTAGAGGGTATCCTTTTGCTTTTCTTTTTTTTGGCTGTTGCAATGGCAACTCTAGTCGATATCGTAAGGTTTATAGCTTTACATGTATGGTGAGCCCTCTGTTATTAATGCTCAACTGTTTGGATGGATGAATTGATTAATAGATAGTATAAAATTTTGTGGTGAAAATAATAAAACAATTAGGTACGGCAAATAACATGAACGGGTCGTCAGCAACCCCTAATAATAAAGAGGGTGGTATATCCCCAACAGAATTATCAAACATGTTACGAAAGTCTGCAGATATTGTAGAACGGAAGGAGTTTCATCCATTATTATATCAAACTATGCGTGCATTAACGGCATATGCTGGTGAGTATGCCGATGGGGGTATCTCATCATCTACCAATAAAAATACTAGTAATGGAACTACTTCTAATCAGCCCAATAAACAATTGAATAGACAAACATCGAATAATTCTAAAGATCCACCATCCTCTGCATTCCATGATGTACCCGATAGTGTATTAGATGATACCAAAAAGAATAATCTACGATCGTCTACTACGAGTAGTAGTGGTGGAGCCGCCGCCGCAGCCGAGAGGGTAGGTTTAGCACCGGGTAGCCAATTCTCATCTGCTCAATCTGCTGCAGCTACTGGTAATAACAACAATAACAAATCAACATCAGATAAACATTCATCATCACACAAGGGTGGTGGTGGTGTGTTCAGTCTCAAGGGTATTAAGAAGGGATTAACAGAATTAGGGAAAGATGTGCATAAATTTGTAGGTGAGATTGAAGGCAAGGTAGTTAGAGATGAGAATGCACCATTTGATGAACAACAGCACCCAGAAGTGGATGAATATGCTTGGTGTGATGAACATTTTACTAGAGGTTGTGCATGTAAGACACGGGGTGCTCAACAGCAGCAACAACAGAATGATAAGAAGATTGATACAAGTGCATCTACTGATTCACTTAATAATAACAACACTCAACCAATACCATCAGCACCCTCATCTTCAGATGCAGTAGAAAGTCCTGCAGATAAACCAAGTAAACCATGCTTCCAACGTCCAATTAATCCATCATCGAATTTGATAGCCAATGGATGGATAGATCAACAGCGTCGATCGAAGATGCGTGTAGTATGGAAAGACGTACTAGCCTCCCTAGTTGAAGGACGTCGTCCAGGCGAAGAAACAACTTTATGGATCCAACGTCAAGTAATTAACGCCACAACCGGGAAAGTAACTGGATTAGAGGCATTACATCAAATACCAATGAAATGGTTAGAAGATGTGAATTATGTTGATTTGTATGGTGATCATCGATTCACATTAAAGGTTTATAACATTGCAGAAGAATTTTATTTTAGAACACGTGATGAAAGTTCTGCACAAAGTTGGGTATTAACATTAAGGAGTGCACGAGATGCTAGTCTGGAAAGTACGAATCGTGCAATGAATGGGGGTAGTGGAGGTGAAGGGGTACCAACTGGGAATGTTGAACAGAAGAAACCGTCAGCTACGGAACTTGGGTTGGACGATTTAGATGATTGGGAAGGTGGTGGTGGACCACAGGCTGGAGGAAGTGATAGTGGTGGGGATTCTAGTCGTCCATCCTCGGCACCTCAACAACAACAGCAAACTGCACAAACTGTACAGCAACAACCGAGGTTGAAAGTATCTGAATTGCGAGCAATCGCTCATGGCGCTGGATATAATACACGAGGGATGGAACGACAAGATCTTGAACGCATCGCAGCTCATGTTAGGAGCGGTGGTGCCCCTGCAGCGACAACACAATCAGGAGACGCCGAATCAGACCACATTAAACAAAGCATGAAACAGGAGGCAGCCATGCGTGAAGCTGAACAACGTGCAGCTGCCGAAAAACGCGAGAGGCAGTTAAAAGAGGAAGCACGTGTTGAAAATATGCGTCGTGAAAGAGAAGCTGCCGAGAAGCGTAGAGTAGAAGAAGCGGCTGAGCAGCAGCGTCGTCGACAACAACAAGAATTTGAGGCTGTTGCCGAAATCAAGCGAAAGCAGGAAGAAGATCGACAGAGAAAACTTGCAGCTATGCAAGAAGAGCAGAGAAGAAGGGCTCAGGCGGCTCAACAACAGGCACAAAATGCTCAACAACAGCGTCCTACCACTATTCCATCTCCTCCTGTATCTGGTGGGTATACTGGTGGCTATTCTCAACAAAATAATAATTTCCATCATCAACAGCAACCCCAACAGCAGTGGGGACAACAACCTCAGAATAACTATCAACAACAAGGGTTCAATCAACAATATCCTCCTCAACACCACCAACAGTTTAATCAACAATATCCTCAACACAATCAACAAGCATGGCAACAACAACAACAACAGCAGCAGCAGCAACATCATCAACAACAGCAAGCTTGGCAACATCATCAGCAGCAACAAGCACCAAAACCACCACCGTCAAATAATACCTCGAGCACTCCATTGCCCTCAAAGTATGCCAAGCAAATGGAGGAGAAAAGTGATGAAGATCAATCGGCTAGTACTCTGCAAATTAAGCGATCTATACTCATCAATTGGGCATTGCAACCACCGAATCTTAATGTACTTCGTCCCATCGATCAATTAATAACAACCATACATACGGCCATGCCTCCTGCCTATGGAGTTTCTGCTCATTCATACTTTGCCAAATTCGCACCCATAACGCGTACTGAGTTGATTGTTAGTACAGCAATGGGAGGTCATCCTGACGAAACAAAGTTGAAAAAGGCTGTACGGAAAGTTAGAGTATTTCTACATCCTGATAAATTACCAAGAGATTTATCAAATGATCAAGCATTCATGGCTAGAATGCTCTGGGATATAACAAGTGATTCCTGGGAGGAATTTCAGAAGCACAAGGACGAGTTGGATTGGATTAAAAGTTAGAGTGTATTGACATGTAAAGGATGTTGACTCGATGTAAATGTAGGGTAGTATCTCGTGTCAGTATGAAGTATAAAATAGACACCTTATATGTCAAGCGACACAAGTTCGTTTATTATTAAATACTATCTCTACTGCTTACAACCTACTGATTGACTCTGATCTCCTTTTATCTCAGAACGGAGGGGTTACATCCTCAATCAATCAGCCCTCACTTCCCTTTTAAATACTTCTTCATGCTTGATGAAGTCGATGGATCTTCTCCATCGTGCTCACTACGACGCTGTCATCCTGGCTCAACTCGACATTGTTTGCTAGATCAATTGTAGATACATATTTTTTATCCTTCATGGTAATAACATTATCCTGGCTCTTCCATTGTTCCAAGCCTTAAGAATATGGAAGAAAGACATAAGTGTACTGTATGTATGCGAGAAAGAATAGACCAAAGTAATCAATTCTTACCTTCGCCGAACCATAATCCATTTCTCAAGGTAAATCTAAGCCACTGTCGCCAACCCCGGGCTGGATCAATATGCCATCAGAGCTTTTGGCAAGGCATTGGAGGTTGTACCCCGAACACTGGCTGAGAATGCTGGACTAGATCAGGCTATTGTACTAGCTGCCTTGGGAGCTGCTCATACTAGTGGAAAGACCAGTGCTGGTGTTGATATTGATCAGATGGGCATCTACTGGTGTATTGGATTTGTACACCACAAAGGCATCTGCATTGAAACTAGCAATCGACTTAAGCTATTCTATTCATGTATTATGTATGATGTCTTCTTATCTTATTGTTTCTATAAACATATCAATTGTCAATAACTTTGAATGTATAGAGTTTAGCCTCTCCCATAGGCCTATACCAATCAAAAAACTTGATAGCCTTCATGCCCAAAAAGAAATTCTTTGTGTAACAAGGTACCAACTTATCCTCATACACTTTCTTCCCGTAAATAATTTGAAACATTGCAAATGAAGGTTTAGGAAACTTTGATCTAACAATTTGCCCATGGCCTTCACTTTTCTCGTTGAGTGTGTCCCAGGGAGTGCTAACGATATCATCATGACGAAACACATGTGAGACATTTCCATAGGTCCAATCATTACATAGTTTACCAGGTTGAAACATATTGTGTTGACGACGATCTCTTTTCATACAATGAGCAATCTGACCCTCAAACCAGCTTGTATAGAAGTATGCATGTTCACCTAATTAGATGAAGGTATCGATAAAGATAGGTCGATGAGAATAGAAATAAGTATCGTAGATCAAAGCAAATCACCGTCTGTTCTTACCCTCAGCGTAATTACCATCAATTGGAGCTGTAATTCGGTATTGATGCATATCCCTACTAACTTGAAACAACATGTTGTTGTATCTTGCCACAGGACTGTTGATCAAATGTGGAGGAACAAGTGCTGCTCCTGGCGAAAAGGCAGCATAATGTTGCATCCATCTGTAAGAAGGAGCACCCGGCCACAAAATACCATTTGGATCCAGTAACATCTTGTCGTAGTAATGAGGCTTAATAGGATAATATGTATCATGAATGAATAATCCTGGGTTGATAGTATAGCGGCCCATATAGTTCTCGTAATATCTATTGAATTGTGGAATAGGCATATTGTACTGGTTCACATATGTATGGTGGAATCGCTGAAACCACCGTGCTAACCCAACTCTCCATACAATAACGGGTAATGGCTGTAGTTGCTCAACGGCTCCTACAGCACCTGCATATACCTCATCCATACACTCATTGTAGGCTGGAGGGTAGTTCATAGCAGCAGGTGGAGTAAGTACCCAATTACGAACTATCCATGGATTCCTCTGTGCCATAACCGCTGGTTCATTCCACCTTGTAAAGTCAGAGAGACCACTTGTCATTGGGTTGAATATATTTCTTGCTGGTTCACGGTACATTGAATACGGCCAAATATGAATTGGGTCTGCTGCATACCGTGCACGAGCATAGCAATAATCTACATCATATGCTGGTTGGTGGAGATGGAAAACGTCTCTCTTCTCATACATAGATATCATAGCATTTCTCTTATGTGTCTCGAACAATGCACGATAGACAATTCCAAAGTAATTTGACGAGTTGTCCCATTCCGGTTGAACGTGGCTTGGGTGAATGGTTGCCTCAGATAAAATACTTGTGGGTTCATGTAAACTTGCCTCTTGTACAATCAATTTTTCGTTAGCTGCAAGTTTACGCATATACTCTAAACAATCATTTGCAGAATTTCTGCTTAATACTACTGATTCAGTAGATTTTACAGGTGGTTTGGTAAATACTGCTGGATGACCGGAAGTTTTCATGGCAAGTTGGTGAATGGTATCATAATGAATGTTGTATCTGGCTGCATCATTGATCAGTTGCACATACTGCTCTTCACTGCCTGTTTGGGAGATCAACTCACGACTAGCGTTTCCTAAGGCATTACTAGCCTCTTCCCAATTATTCACTACCGACATTGTAGAACTGCAGTTGATACTACAACTTGTACTACTCCGCCACCTAATATTAGATATCGTATCCAAAAACCGTTTAGGTAGAAGAGTGAGTAAACTCAGAAATTTCAGGATGGCATGTTATATTGATTGCTCTACTACTTCATAATAAGAATACGCCGCTGGCCCATATAACACCCCAACTATTACAACCAAGGAGTAAGATGGCTAAACAACAGCAGCAAAAGAAGAAAAAGAAGAAGGCAACTGCTGCCACAGCAAAGGCAACAGAAAAAACCACAAAGAAGAAGTTGAACGACAAATCAAATAAAAACCAAAGTCAAACGGCAACAAAGAAGAAGAAGAAAACAAAGGTGGGTGATCCTAATTATACGCCCGATGCAACCAGTAGTCAAAAGACAACAAAGAGTAGTACAAATACGAAGGAGTCTAGGTGGAGGAGTAACAGAGATCGCAAAGTGGATTTGGTAAACCATATTGCTGCATCAAGATCAACTTCTGAAAAAGTCAAAACTGTATGCATGACATCATCAGCATCATCATATTTATCTAGTATTAATTTTGAGCTACCACCAGTACCATCATCACAAGGTTCATCTGTATATACGTCGCACCCATCGGAAGATAATTCATACCTCTCCAACTGGCGACGTGATGTGGCTAAAATGGATATTCCGTCAACACACGATTGTGTACAATCCAAAGCGGTGGACTTGTGTAGCAACACCTTTTTACTTGCTGGTACGGGAAAGGCGGAAGTTTCACCACCTAGTACAGTATTGAACCATGCACTTGATGAGGATAATGCCAATATTTGGTTGACACCACACCCAACACTCCCCAGGGCCGTTACCATTGCATTCACCCCAGAATTCAGGAAAGTTAATGGAAACTCAACCGTAGATAATTTATATGGCGTATACGAGTTTTCACTTATTGATGGACCAATTGGAAAATGGACTGGTGTCAAGTCAAGAGCACCAACAAAGCCTGCCTACAAAATGCTAGCACACAAATCCATTGATACGCTTGAATTAGAATTCAATATTGATAAACAGACTCTATCCTATAAGAAATCTAATGGGCACAAACAAAATCTCACAGTTACTGTGCCAAAGAACATTGTGTTACTCGAGTCTCAGTCACTGGCTCTACTAACGCATACAGTACAAAACAAGATACGAACGAAGAGCACTGCAGGCAAAAGTATCCGTGGTGTTGATATGTCATCCGACGAAGAGTGTAAGTCATGGGATTGTCCCAAATGTAATACTAAGAATGCAGCTTCAAGGAAAAGATGCCAAGGGTGTTTAGGTTGGCGTGAAGGAGCGTATACAAAAGGAGCAACTTCTGTAATCAAAGGGCTGTATGAGGAGGATGGTACTAGTTTATCATCCGGGGATGAAGGTGAAAAGGTGGTAGAGTTGACACGTAAGGCCGTTCTAGAGAAGGTAGCCGAGAAGAAGAATTGGAAGCTACGGGGATTAGTTCCTCTTCCTGATATGTTATCTACATTCCCACTCCAATGTATGGGAAAGGGTTGCGGCCTTACAGCTTGTTGCGTGTGGTCTAGTACAAAAGACCCTACGCGTCCATGGTTCTGTTGCTTGGATTGTCAAGTCGCAAGATTCGGGGGCTTTCCCAAGCTGCTCCCTTTCGACAAATTGGGAATTGACCACTACAAGGCAATGATGAAGATGTGTACAAACCCCAATCATTACAAGATGCCCAAGATGCCTTTCCCCGAGAGTAGGAAGGTGGAATACTACATTGTACACAATACTTGGACGGGTCGGGATGAGAGTAGAATGGATATAGTTGAACGTGATGACGCGGACTCGGATTATGATATGGAAGATGACATGGAGCATTTATGTGTTGGATATTTCTCAAGTTGGTAGACTTTATATATTTGATGACATTTCGCAAACCTGTGACATCAACAGAAGGTGGGCCATAGACACCGAAACTGGTGATGATTGATGAGATTGCTGCTTGATATGAACATGAGAGTAGATTCATAAATTGCTAAGAAGAATACTTTGCCAGAACACATGTTTGGTATCAAGAGATGATTGGCATCTTTACCTCTTAGAGATACAGTCAATATACAAAGAGATGTATCCAAACCATTAGCAAACATGTATCCTTCCATAAGGTGTTTGGGTCGCCGACAGTTATGAATAGATTCTCACTTCGTGTCATGGCCACATTGACTTGTTTTGGCAACCCAAAGAGGCCCATCTTCCTTTTGATATCATCCTGAATAAAAGTATGGTTTGCTCTTGTGAGGGATAAGATGATCACATCCTGCTCAACAGCTTGGTAGTTTTCAATGGTGCCGACATTAACATCATGGAAATATTTCTTCCTCAGCAACTTTCTAATTGCTACAACCTGTCCTCTAAAAGGGGCCATACATCCGATACGACTAGGATCAAGACCATCCTTGACGAGAGCAGATACAATATCGACGACAGCGTTAGCTTCTGCTACATTCTGCCAAGAATCTGTTCCAGCGAAGTTTGTCAACGTAGCACCAGTGTCTACACCCTTGACTCCTCTAAAGTGTATTGGCCACGTTCTTTGTCTATGTATATGTGCAAACATATTATCTGCACCTGGCCCACTATTGTTAGGATATTGTATTGTAATATCCAGTGGAGTTGATAGAGCTTCAACTTGGCGGAGCTTGTTACACCAATATGAATTTGACTCAAGGTCAGGGACTTTAGCAGACCTCAACCTATCAAAGTAAAAGAAGGAGCTTGGCATCATGAGAAAGCTTGAATGACCTCGATAGTTTTCCACAAGAAAAATAGTTAATTGTTCTGCTCCATCAACGGTTGCATAGTAGCGTATCAGATCAGTCAGTGATCCAGATCCATCGCCCAATAAAGAGTCGAATTGCTCGCTTGGACCCAATAACGATGATTCTCCTCCACCGAGGCATGTCACTGGTCGCCGAAGTAGGCGTTCCATGAAGGATCGACCGAGAGTATCTGCAACACTGGAAGAATAAACACGAGGACTCAATTGTCTAGGGTCACCGCACAGAGCTATCTCTACCTTTCTTCCACCATCTTGATCAACAACACAGCTGATTGGGCATATAATTTCCGGTTCAGTTGCCTGTGCTGCTTCCTGTTACATGATTGATAGAATGATATTGACTTAGATACCCTAAATACTGGTTAAACATTCACATACCAAGATACTCACATCAATGAAGAGGTGGGTAAAGAATGGATTCTCATTTACTACAACTTGTCCAACACTTAAGCCTAGAGGATTGTTTCCGCTCAATAGAAACGTTTTAAAGCATTGCTGTTTTGCTCGTATAGCATGATTGGTGAGCTGTGCTCGGTAGAGGAGGTGTGCATCCATACATGTACAAACTACAGCTTTTAGCCCCTTCCAAACAGACGGTGGAGGCAATGTAAAACAATCAGACCCTGGTACTTGGCAGGTGAATGGGAGAATAGAACCAGGCACTGTCCATCTACATACCTTGTGATGTTCCAGACTCTGCTGCCTTCTTTGTTTTGATATTGTGGCTGTCATCGGATACCGTATCCTTTTTCACGCTTACTTTGTGAAACAAATAACACACTAAATCAATCATACCTGATCATACAACAACTCTTACCTTGGTGGTACTTCTACCAATGTTGTGTAAGAAAGGTTCTTGCAAATGTGTTTATTTTCAAAATATAGAAATAACAACGACAATGTCAGTTTACTCACATAATAACAACAAAAGTAGATGGCAGATGCACCATCACATCTCAAACAAACAACTATCGTCTTATCTATTAGTTAGTGTATATTATCCTCATACCACTGCTTGTATGTTGAGCAACTTTTATCAATTCTTTGATTATTAGTTAACTCTGTATATGCAACGCTGGTTTTGTTGATTGATATATTACAACCTATTACATAATATAACATAAGCATCATTATGACTCAACAGCGTCTGTTCAAAGGTCGCCGCAGTAAGCAGAGAGAAGACAAGCGCGGTTTCCCAATAAAAGATGGTGCAATTAGTGAACTTGAGAAGAATCTACATAATAATACTAAACCAAAGATTGCAGCATCAAAAGCTTCATTTGAGAGTTATTGTGAGAATTTAAAAGAAGTTGCACTACAACTGACATCAGTGAAGAAGAAGAAGAAGTCTTTTGTTGGTATACATATCAAGAAGAACCCCCACCATGGTATTGCAACAATTACTGTATCCGCAGAGTGTAGGATGTCTCCTTCAGTTGGCCAGTCATCCGCAAAGATTACTGTTTCAGAGGCTGGTATTGTTGCTGATCTACTGAACCACCGCAGTCTACAATATTATGGTATTGAGGACTGTAAGAAATATCATACTATCTTTATTGTCAATGATGAGAATGAGGTATTGGTATTGTGGTTGAGAAATAGACTCTCTCTTGATGAGGCAAGATCTATGGAGGTGTTCTACAAGGACTATGATGACAACCCTGGGTGTTGGACTATGGGTTGTGAAGGTCAAAACTATGCTGATTTTAGTTTTATATGCGAGGCATTAACCAACAAGAATGCACATGCTCAGGCTGGTCTCAATAGTGAGACTAATGTTGTCTCTGTACAAAGTCTTGGAACTAATGAAAAGACTGGCATTACTAACAAAGTTGTCTATACCAACGCAAAAGGTGAAACTATATCTCGTCCTCTCAACAAACCTCTAAAGAGAAAGTCGCACACTTCTGAATCTTTAGAGCAGATACATACCATCAATCCATCTACTGCTCGTCTTTATGAAACTCTTGAATCCATATATAAAGAGCATTTACCTGACTTTCTTACTTCTTGGGGAGTTCCATCCAACCGCCTTGATGAGGTCACTGGTGATATTCTCAAAGAATTGGGAGTTACAGCTAATGTGTTTGATTGCCATTCTAACATTGGCCAACATCAGGACATTCCTGCGCCATCTCCTGCATTACTTGTTGGCACAACAAACTATATGTTTGATGAGTCGAGTGGTAAATGGGTTAAGAAGCACAAGGGCGGGAATTTATACCTTGCGGATGGTATGATATTGCTTGACTATAAGCCTCAAGATGTCATCTTGATGGATGCGAACATCCTCCATGGCATCACAAATATCAAGGGAGGCAATCCAAAGTCTTACCGCTTAAGTCTTGTGTATTTTAGCAGATATAAGAGGCTTAAAAAGATGATGAATTACGGAAACTATCACCCTTCTAGCGCTTATAAATGCTTATTGCGGCCACAGAGGAAGAGAAAGGCCAATCTTAACTATTCTAACTTAGAGTAGACATTGTGTGTATAATATATATGTAAGTATAACTCTGGTAAGTTTGTAGGTAGTCTCCAGGTACTAAAAAATAATCTACGTCCAAACCTCATTCTTCACTAAACAAACAAGCAACTCACAACATTCTCAAACAACAATATAAATAAGATGATCAATATCCCTACCACAGAACTCTTCCCAGACAAGGGATTTAGTGAAGATCCATCTTCTCCGTGGTCCAAGGGTAAAGATTTTGAGGTGAGAATGATCAATCATAAGATCTACGTGTGGTGCAGTAAATGCGGTAGAGAAGGACGATGGAATAGTTCGGAATCAAGTAATAAATCCACCCGACGTGCGCATGATCGTAATCATCATAATCAATTTGTTCAACAACCAAATGCTAACATGCCTAAAACTAATAGTACTCAAAAGCTTGTTGTCAAAGCAAGGTTCCTTGAAATGTCAACAAATACACTTGAATCAAATTCTCAACTCACGCAATATGATAAATCTACAACCAGACCATCCAAATTACGCAACAAAAGGAAGCCAACAGGGAACTTCCCTAAAAAGAAACAAACTATTAAATCTAATGGTAAAACAAAGAATATTAGTAAAGTTAGTGGCAGCGGTGGTAAGAAGAAGAATGAAGAAGATAATTCTACCACACCCAAAGGTGATGAAACAATTAAAATCAAAGGTAAAGAAATGACATTCCTTCAGGCTAGTAAAGATAAGGGTATTGCTAAGTGGGCATTGGGTAAGGATGAAGAAGGTGCGGTTGGTGGCCCCCTCAAACGTTTAATCCAATACATCAAACAAACAAAAAATCAATCCAATGTGAAGAAGGCAACTAAATCCAAGAAGGCTAATGGTGGAAAGCGTAAAAGCAGTGAAGAGAGTGAAGTGGTTGATTTATTATCTGATACATCATCTGATGAGTCTGAGGCATCACCGGTGGCCAAGAAGCCAAAGGCAAACACTACCATGGTTTCCACTGCTGGAGAGAAGAAGAAGGGTGGTACATCAGGAAGAGGAAATAATACTTCCGTCAAGCGGAAGCATGTAACTTTTGCTGAACCAACCAATGATGATGAGTCCAGTTCCAGTGAAAGTGAGTTTGATGCAGTGCCTCAACAGAATGTGGGAAAGAGGGCACGTGTGCCTCGTAACAATCGTGGAAAGATTGAGTTTTTTGCGCCACGTTATGATGAGAACGAGCTAGGCTCAGATGATGAGTGCTTCAATGCCAAGTACTGAACAAAACAACACTATCCTAAGACTGATTAGGGATTGGATCCTTACATCAGCAGATATATTAGTGCAAGAGAGAAGATATGATATTATACTACAGGTTCAGATGTATATAATGAGAAAAGTTAGTAGTAGGAACCTAAATAAAAGATTAGACAGATGCACACCCCAACATACAAACATTACTTTATAACTAAAACTAATTACCCCCCTGCTGTTGAGCCTCCTGCTCAGCCTTCCGTGCCCTTTGCCTCTTCCTCTTTTCATACCTAATCTTCTTCCTGATGTAAATTTTACGACTCTTACCAACACTTGTCTTTGGTGACGTGAGGTGGTGTTGATTGACCAATTGCTTGGTATTCAACTTCAAAGCTTGAGAAGGATGATTCCTAATAAGAAGGACAGGGAGTGGTACACCATATACCTCAAAGAGGAACATCTTGTATATATTTAAAGCCCCTACGTTCTCACGGTGCTTGAGGCAACAGTTGCTACAGTCTGGGCTGTTACAAAATTTTAAGCCCCTCACTCCATACACCAACCCCATGTATACATGATACACAGGAAAGAGTTGTGCACCACATTCAATACAGGTTGAGCTAGTCATGTACTCATCAGTAGAGTGTGTATTACGATACTTCCTCCCCGTCTCCTTTTTAACTTTCTTGGTAGGTACGGATAACTCGTTTCTTGATGTTGCAGCAACATTACCATTGCCATAAGCAACATGTAAATCATCTGGTGACTCACCTGGACAAAGGAATTGATTCAAAGTATTATCAAGGACTGATTTCTTGCGCCCACCAAGGAAGAAGTCAGATCTCGCCCGGAACTTACATTCCAAATTCTCCTGATACAATTTAGGGTACCAAACAGCTTGATTACGCAAGTTATTAAAGAACTTGGTTGGGTGTGATGTCTTGAGTGAATACCTAGCCATAGTATCAAATGCTTGTTTATTCCTTTGAGCTCTTTTTGTATTTCTTTTAGTTACAATATTAATGTAGGCAGTATGGTAATAACCCTTCCGAGTAAGGGTAATAATCTTGATGACACGACCATCCGGGGCAAGTTTGATGGCATGGAGGAGAGCAACCCGACCGGGATCAACAGCTACTGTTGGATTAGTTGTTTGGTATGCTTAAATGATATAGAGAGATACAGGATCATTAGATACAGTAAGAATAAACACACATACACACCATGATGATACTTACTAACACCATCAATCTCAATCGGACATTGAGTCTTCTTTAACAAATCATCCATAGCCTCATCATCAATCGCAACAGTTTCACCTTGAACTACTTGTGGATCCAGGGGAGGTGATGGACTTTTACCTGGCAACAACTTACGTTTGGGCATTTTCTTCTCGGTATCAGCTTCGTCATCATCACCAGTATCAACAACTCTCTTCTTATACAACAGACCACATTTGACACCATTAGATATCGCACCTTCTGATGAGTTATGTCTCAAGTTGTTACTTGGATTGGTATACTTCTGAATATTAAACAACAAATTCCAATAGTAATCTCTGACATTATCTGTGTTGGACCCAAATTGACTCTTATTATATGTGGCTCCTGTTCGATTCGCAAACCTATAAACCTGGCCACCATCAAATACTGCCTTCTTTACTATATAATATAGTGCTCTTCCTTGAATTGGGATAGATTTCCTATCAATACTATGCATTGGTAAACAGTTGAATCTCTCTACAAAGACATCATGATCATCAGCTACTTTTTCAATATACCGCAACAAACGAACAAAGAAGTATGGCATGATCTTAGTATTACGGGCAACAAAGTCTTCATCCATGAGAAAGTTAGTTCCATCTGTAGTATAATCTTGATAGAATCTGATCATCTTAGAGATGAATTTCATATCATCATTATCAAAGTGCATACTAGGATAGTTACATGTGATCTGAGCCCCAAAAGTAGTCCATTGACTGTCAGTGATGACTTCAAAGAGAATATCAAACAGTGGATGATCTCTATCCTCTCCGTATGTGAGCAAGTAAGCTTCAATTGCTCTCTTTAGATACGTCTTCCAGTTACCATTGACATGATTTTCAATATGTGTTGCATACTTATCAGCCATTTTAGTATATACTTCAGCCATACCATCAACAATGAATTCAATCTCACGATCCCAAACATTTGGTAATAGATTATTTGTATTAGCAAGCACAACTGCAGGAATATGTGTTGATGCAATCCTATGTGTGGGTTTGAACATATGGCGAATAGCAACAGAAGAATTTGTTCCTTGCTTCACAGCAAATGGATCAAGATTATTATCATAGTTATAGAGTACAGTATAATTTGCCCTTATCGCACCATGGTGAGAGGCAATAGAAGCTTTCTGTACCATTATATCTATAACATGTTGAACTTTAATACGAAGCTCTCTACCTAACAGAGGGCTAAGCTGTGTATTCAGAGAAGCATTCCTAGTACGAATTACATCTTTGTAACGGACCATGGTAGTAGTGTATGCTGTAGGTCTACAACGAGAACGAGAGGTGGCAAGAGCTTGAAAAATTGACTTGACCAGCGCGCCCTTGATAAGAAATAAAGGTATCCTTTTGGAATGCTGGTGAAAGAAAGAGCTATAATGCTGTGCGACTCCAACCATGTTTGCTTTACAAGTTGGCACTAGTTGGCATTTAAACAAAGATTCTGTCCGAATACTTCGATTTTGGCTTTACACAAAAATCAAAAATGCCCGCTCGCTTTGAATCTCTAACATTTTCAGCCATAATTTTTCAAACACATCTTTTACATACCAATAACCATATCGTTTACGCTGCTCCTCATTGCAGTATTAGATATGGCTGGAGACGTCTACATCATTACCACGCTATTTTATAGGATGATGAAGGTGAGCTGATATCTGCAATATTGCAATATTATCTGTTTGTTATCTATTGCAATCATTCCTGTAGAATCATATCTCATTCTCATGCCTACTACTACTATACATTTTCATACTCTCATACAACATAATCCACAGAGAGTAGTGTACTCATCATCATCCATTGAACACCAAGAACACACTCGCCTAGAGATAACTATCTATATTTAAAATATAACTGGCCTCCCGGCGTTGATCAAGAGTCATAAAAAGTAGGAGTTTTCCCAACCTCCGCCTGCACACAATGGTAGGATAAATGATAGTATAAGCCTAGCTTATGTTATTGTTCTTCCAGTGACCAGACCGACATTCAAGCCATACGCCTAACTGTTGCGGGAACAGTGCTCTACTCCAAGGTTGTGTGGTATGGATCGGAGTGCCCCTTTAAGTGTTTTAACATGAGTAGACTATGTCTATATGTATGTTAGCATGGGGAAAGATGATGCAGAGACGGGACGAGTGTCTGGCAGGGTAGAGATGCCAGATATATCCGCCATCCGTCCTATGTATCTGCTATTTGGTGGTTTTAGACAATAGACTGTTAAAATAGCACTGTCACAGATGGAATAAATAAATAAATTAAATTAAACCAACTACTGCATCGTAGAGTCTGAAGAGCTCCTTCCTTTTCAGAAGTCCGCTTAGGCGCCGCGTTAGGACATCAGATGCAGCATGACTGGGACAACAAACCAACACTCTGTTGTTGTTGGGCATGCCTCCAGGA
>Ga0214478_100388_pt1 | contig 25900 bp, 16 predicted proteins | sample M1_20Mar14CPVII9_2_FD_178001 | JGI IMG/M metagenome (GOLD analysis project Ga0214478, IMG submission 178001) | Marine eukaryotic communities from Monterey Bay, California, United States - M1_20Mar14CPVII9sort6BwellD7 | ecosystem: Environmental > Aquatic > Marine > Unclassified | place: USA...
AGTAGTAATGAATTATTGAAGGATACCATTGATGAAATGAAGCTGGGTAAAAGATTGGGAGTGCCTAGTATCGGCACGGTCGGTATGATACTTTCATTGATTATGAGATGGAATTGTCGTATGTCACGTGAGTATAAATGTTGGCTGTTGCATCGTCGCATATTCTTATCTTTCTTCTTTGTGCACTAACGTATCTATACAAATAAATAGACGTATCAGCACACACTGCAATGCTAACTCTATCAGCAGAGGATATAATTAAAGACCCAACAGACTCATTAGCATCCATACTAGCATTCATATGGAGAGAAGATTGGGATTGGGAAGGACACGGTGGACAACAACATCCACATCAATCAAAACCACATGCAACATGGAAGGTAGAAGCCGATGAAATTGTGAATAAACAATATCAGAAGGATGATTCGGTATTGAATAAGTTGTTCGAGTATATATCATTACTATTGGATGAAACTCAATCAAGTATAGTGAATAATGATTTGTTTAAAAAGTCAATACAAGGTGCATTTGCTAGTGAAATGAAACGGTCAAGTGATATGACTAGTTGGCCGTGTCCTAGTTTTTGGGAGGGTGTCGATACTACCACTGCCACTACGGATGGCGATGACGATCAACAGAAACGTATATTACAAAGCATTTCGAGTGAAATGGTACCAAATTGTAGAGATAATGATCCATTCGTTAGATGTACGGTGAATAGAGATCGATGTGAGGTGAAGAGGGATGCCAAATGTAAATAAAGGGGACTACATCTAAAAGAATATCTAAGGATAAACTATGCTTACATCAACTATCACCGACCCAATATACTATAATATACTTATCGAAACAGGAGAATAGGAGTTAGTGATCGTACCGAGAGTCTCAAAATACGCTGCACTAGTTTCATATTCGGCTTCGTTGTTTATTTACCACTAACACTCTCATCTAGATAGATGAAACATCCAACTAATTACAAATCAATCATCATTATTATCGTTGTCCTCCTCCTCCTCGTCATCACTAGTGTTGTGCTCCTTGAGTAGGGCAATCATAGCCTCCCTAGATCCGTCCACCTCTAGTCCCTTATCATCCAACATCTTCCTCAACGTCCCCACCCTCATTTTGTTGTAATCTTTACTATTAGCCCCACTGTCTCCTGCTTCTTGTCCTCTTGATACAGCTGCTAAAACATCTGTAATCATGTCTCCCGGGACGTTACTGAACGATACCTTTCCCATAATATCTCCTCTATTTTCCACAATATAATCCATTACTGTCTCCTTGAGTAGAGCAAGGTTCTTGGAGTCCGCGTAGAGTAGATTATCCATCATATTACCCGTCGTAATTTCATTTGATTTGACGTACGTTGCCTCGGCCTCAAGTTTGAGGTGATCTACGCCGTACTTATCACAAGCATTAATGATATCTTTTGCATTAGCCTTTAAATCCTCGTCAGATAGTTTACCACCGTATGCATAGTAAATCATATGCTTAAATGTCTCGGGCTTCACATCTGTAATTGAAACTGTAGTAATAATTCCACTGTCCGTCGATTTACATAGCTCAGCCAACATTGTTGAGATATCTTGTAGTATGAAGCGATGGGCATATAAAGTTGTTGTAGTCTTTGACTTTTTGTTGGTATGTTCCTCACTTTGAAGGCTCCCATTATCAACAACCTCAAACACAACATCAGCAGATTCCTCATCCATAAACTTTTGTAAAACATTTTTACAAAGGGGGTTTGTTGGTATAAATTGAGTAATTGATTTGTCAGTAGACATGGACTTCATTCGAACTTCAATAACTAATGACCCGTCAACTAATAATTCCATAATTGTCGTTCTATTGGCAAAGTTTGCATTGCACCGACTATTATACCGTGGAGCTTGAGCACCAACTTCTGCAAAATCTTTTGTGTATAATGGAACATGTATCACTCCTTTGCCATCTGCATCTTTAGTACTGTAACCATATTCAACTTTGAAACTTTTATTGGTTTTATTGGTAAGAGCAACGGCAATATATCCTTCATCTGATTGCGGTAAACCACCAGCAAAAAGTCTCAATAACCACTGATGACCAAAGCATGAAAATGTAGGTGATTCAATATATTCACCTCTTGTAGTTGATAGATTTGCAAATCCATGAAAGCAAACTTCAGTCGTAGTCCAACCTGATAAACTAACCGATGGTGTACCTACTTCCACTCTACTTGTACTCATATTTATTATCTCTGAATTTATCTTGTGGAGTAAGTAAAAGTAAAAACGTGCAACTTAAATATTTTTAATAGCCTAACTTTGAAATATCTAGATATCTAGCCTTCTAAATACCACTAAACTAAGAGCGTTAAAAACTGATTCAAAGTGTATCGACGATACGATAGACGATATATTCTAATACCAATTGATGTTTAGAAAATAGCCTCTCTAGAGGTTAAGTGTAGTTTGTTTGATAGTTGAGTAGGTTTGGGTCCTTGCTTCCTCTAAATCTCTTCCTCTTTTTGGGATAAATATACTATAACGATGAGACCCCCACTCTCTTAACTACTTAAACTTGATCTGCTACTACTGAATATATACACCAGACGTACGTTTTATCAACTGATCCTAACACAATATGTCCCATTTAGTATTCAAAGACTCCCATTATTACAAAAAAAAATCAAAATAACAACCGTATGATCAACTATCAACACAACAACAACAACTCAAACACTCAATATTACTTCAATAGTCATATGGTATACCGTCATAAACAGGATTAGGTCAGGTTTTAATGCCTTTTCGATTGATAGTATTGGTTTTGTTGTAGTGGACATATACTTAGCACAATAAGGAAAGATACCACACATACCCCAACTTCCACTGAATTTTTTTGTATTATGTTGTTACGACGACAAAGTGTATCAGTAATAAAGAGATGTCAGCATGCCATCGGTAGAAATAGGTTGTCAATTTCTTCATCTACTACTTGTGGTGGCAGTTATATCGTCACCTCCGCTATACGCACTCTATCTCTTTACTCCACATCAACTTTGCAACAAAATTATAATATAGGTCATACATCTTCATTGCAACATGTGATAAGTCGTCGTATACATAAAAGACAATACCATTATCATAAAACAAACAACATTATTAATAAGTTTAATGCAAACCAGTTCCGTCAGTTTAGCTCAAGTGTCGGATATCATGGTACACATCACAGAGGTAAAGGCAGAAATGACCGAGGAAGAGGTCACCAGTCTACAAACAGAATTCCAATGATGAAAGATTGCCGTACACTAGATGACGCAATTGTACCATATTACCACAATTTAGAAACTTTAACACCACGTAACTTATCCGCATTTTGGGCTGCAGTACCACGATTATTAAGGTACCAAGAAAGAGGAGGGCACTTAGTATCACAATTAGAAGCAATCTTTCACAAAACAGCAGACCAAATACACAGTTATGGACCAAAAGACTTGACCACAGCAACCCTCGGCTTTGCTAAAATCATTCAAGCACTTCAGAAAAGTAAGAGGGGATATGTTAAAGGTAGTTATGAAGATTATCTTCACGGTATCCTTGTTAGACAAAGAGATGCAGTATTTAGCTTCCTTGCGAGAACGGTAGTACCCAAACTCCATCAGTTCGAGCCACGGTATTTGAAAGATTTAGCATATACATATGCGATACTGGATTTTGTGCCAAAACTTAAAGACGGTAGTACATTATTTGATCATATTGCCGAGAAGAGCATCCCATTAATAGATAAGTTCAACCCTCAATCTCTTTCCAACACAGTATGGGCATTTGAGAAGGTTAAAGTATCACATCCAACGCTATATGAGAGAGTGGGAGATTTTATCGTATCACTGGATCATCTGAACGACTTTAACCCGCAGGCTTTGTCCAACATACTAATAGCATATGCCAAGGCTGGAGTGATTCATCCTAATCTCTTCAAGAAAGTGGGAGATCATATCTTTACACTTGATCATCTGAATGACTTTGCTCCGCAAGCTCTTTCCAATATAGTATACGCATATGACAAAGCTGAAGTATCACATCTTAATCTTTCCAAGAAAGTTGCTAGTCATATTGTTGCACTCGAACATCTGAATGACTTCGATTCACAAGCTCTTGCTAACATTATATGGTCATATGCCAAGGCTGAGGTGTCATATCCTCATCTGTTCAAGAGGGTAGGAGATCATATTGTTACACGGCAGCACCTAAATGACTTCACACCGCAATCTCTTGCCAACATAGTATGGGCATTTGAGAAGGCCGAAGTATCACACCCTGAGCTATTCAACAAAGTGGGAGATCATGTTGTTGCATCACAACATCTAAATGACTTCACACCGCAAGCTTTGTCCAACATAGTTTGGGCATTTACAAAAGCTGGAGTCTCATATCATCTTTTGTTCAATAAAGTGGCTGATCATATTGCTATGATCGATCAACTGAATGATTTTATCCCACAAGAATTATCCAATATTGTTTATTCGTATGCGAAAGCTGAAGTATCACATCCTTGTCTTTTCAACAAACTGGCTAATCACATTGTTTCATTCGGCAATATAAATGACTTCACACCGCAAGCTCTTTCCAACACTGTATGGTCATATGCAAAAGCTGAAATATCTCACCCTGATTTATTCTACAAAGTGGGAGAACATATTGTTTCATTAGACCATCTGAATGACTTTATACCTCAGAACCTAGCCAATATAGTATACGCATATGCCAAGGCTGGAGTATCTCACCATGATCTGTTTAACAAAGTGGCGGACCATATTGTTTCATTAGACAACTTGGATGGTTATAATGAACAAAGTATATTAAACTTGGGATGGGCATACAACAAAGCTGGAATAATTCGTCAAGATCTTAATGACAAATTAATTGGTTTGGCTACTGACAGGAAGTTCAGTGCTGAAAGACTTGAGACTCTTAACCGCTGGGCAGCAGAACAAAGTATAGAAAACCTAGAAGGCAATGAACATAACGGGGGTGGAAGTGTGGTAGCGTTGGAAGATGACGGACATAATGTGGATATAGAAGAAGAGGGAGTCGAAGATAATGCCTCAGTATCAGAAGATTTGTCTCTTTTGACAGTGGTTCAGTTAAAGGAGAGGTTACGAAAGTTGGGATTACGTGTTAGTGGACGTAAACAAGAGCTGATTGATAGGCTGAATGATCATTTTCAAAAGTAAAGAATGGATTAGGTATAGACAAAAGGATAGCATAGAAGTATAGCCATAGTAGAGGTGTCCTATTTCTTGCTTAATAGATCTTCATGAATATATTTATATATTATAATCAACTCAACAAGTCCTTCAATCGAACAACAATTGCAGTAATATCATCTCTATAATTGCCTTCATGTTCATGCCACTTATCAGATGCTGCCTTTATCAATGCCTCACATGCTACACTTGCCCCATAACCTCCTTCCTTCTTCTCCCCCTCGCCATCATCGGCAATATACAAATGTTTCTGAACAATATCAACAGCATCTTCACTACTTAAAAACTCCCACACTCCATCAGTGGCAATAATAACAAATTCATCCACATCCTCATCAATTGTATGCATCGTAACCTCTGGTTCAGAAATAACACCAACACCTTTCACGGCATGATCACCGATTGAACGTGCCATTGCTAATCCAATTTGTGTATGTGAGGAGTCAAGCCATACACGTGATGATAGTCCTGGTTCAGGTGGAGGCGAGACGAATCCACCTAATGATTCGATACGTTCTTTTTCACCTGGTGTATCTGGATTTTGATCTGTTGATAAGTCGACTGTTATTAACTCTGTGTCTGCTGTCTCTTCTCCAACATCCTTTCCCTCTTCTTTAGTATGACATCTCTTCTTCTTCTTCTTGGCCAAGATAGCACGACTATCACCACAATTACCAGTATATAACTTACTTTCCTTCAATAGTACAATACATGCCGTTGTTCCTGAATACATTGGTTCAATATCTTCTTCATTTAATAAGTCATTATCAATTTGATTAAATACTTGTTTGATTGATGTTATTATATATTCTTCTTCTTCTTGTTGTTGTTGTAGTTTTGTGGTATTGTCTTGATCACTCTCTTCCTCGTTATCTTCAGCAATACCCTTCAATCTCCCCTTACCACCTTTACCCTTACTATCCAAACTAACCAATCGTTCCTCCAACAATCGTCCAACCTCCCCTAATGCAAATTGACTAACCAATTCACCACGTTCACCATGACCATCATAAACACTAAACAATGCCATATTAGTTGAATTGGCATAAGGGTATGTTATGCCACCACGATCTTGATTAATTTTTGATGTTGTATGTTTTTGTTTTTTGATTGGACTTATTGGTGATTTGTTGTTGTTTGGGTTGGAGGTAGGGAGTACCTTGCCTCTGCCTGCATTATTAGATGGAGAAGAGTTGTTGGCGTATATACCACCATCTCCACTGCTACCACAATCCTCATCCCCATTATCTTCTTCCTTATCCCAACCGCCATTCTCCTCTCTCTTCTTTCCATCCCAACTCTCCTCGTCATCACTAGAACTACTGCCATAGTCACTATCATACAATGGTTCCAATCCAGCACAACTAAATGTACCCACTTGATATCGTGGGAATGGCAATTGTGAATCGGGAGTTTTAGTTGAGTATGAAAATCTTCGCCGCCATTTATTCTTCTGCTCTGTAGTTGAGTTATGGTGATTATGGTGATTGTTTGGATGTGAAAGGTGGCTATACAATCCTGTACGTGTATCTTTGGAATCTTCCTCTTCTGATAAACGACGGACTATTTCACCTGCGTGTAGTATACGTGACGGTAGATGATTTAGTTGCTTTTTGTTGTTAGTGTTGGTGTTGGATGTAGAGTTAGTAGTGGTGGAGTTGTTGGCAGAGAGCTTGATTGATATACGTGGCTTCTTCTTCTTCGGTTGCTCATCTACATCTAAATTGTTGTTATTAGTTAGTTTGCGCTTCTCTTCTGGGGCTGCTGCTCCACTTTCTTCTTGCTCTACATCTTTTAGCTGTGCAGGCTGTTTTGCATCCTCGTTAGCTACGTCATCATCGTCAGAGAAATCATCATTACCATCAGCTAATAATGAAGCAACAGCTGCAGCGGCATTATCACTTAATACATGATGTCTTGTGTATGTTAATCGTCTTTCACGGAAGGAGTGCGCTTTTGTATTGTTTGTATCATCATTGTCTGAAGAGTTTAGACTGTCTAAGTCAGAGTTGTTGGGTGGGGATGATTGTTTGTTGTTATTGGATGGAGGGGAGCTCATATTATTTGACATCATATTGTTAAATTACGAGGGCAGCAGTGTGTTAGGTATAAGTTAAGGTATATTATGAGCGGCTATAATATTATATTGTTATCTTACCACGTCGACTAAAGCAATATCTGGTCAAAATGCTTACACGCGGAGATTCGGACAAATACTTCTGAGCATTATTTCTTGAGAGGCCTGAGTCAGTCGTATCTAGAACCTCTTGGGTAACCGTATCCTTGCCATTTGGTATCTTTGCCAACACAACAAAAAATAGAATTCTTGAGACAATGATCAAAGCGATACTATGGAAATCTCTGAATCATGGAGGCCTTCTACTCAATGCTTATAATATTAATAGTATTGATAGATAGAGAGGTAGAGTTTGGAGTTTGGTTAGGTTAGGAGAATACAGTTCATTTACTACTGCAAAGTGAAGAGAAGAATACAATAAATAAAAAGAGACACAAGATATGCATCAATTTCTATTGATATGCATTGCAGTAGCATGCAATGATACACGAGATGTGTCGGCATTTACTACCAGACCTACAAAGTTGTCTACTCGACGATTAGTTACAGCTAATCCTAGTCTTAACAAGCTCACACCGACATCAATATCATCATCATCATCGACATCATCATCCAATCTATTCTTCAGTGGAACAACTAATAATCAAAAGTTTCAATCTATCATTGAGAATTCATCCGATGATACTGTACAACTACTACGGAATGAACTGAAAACTCGATTACTAAGTGCTGTGGATGAGTATAACACGATGAGAGTACTAGAAGAAGAGGCAGCGGAGGCCGCTACCAAAACAAAAGAAGAATCTGATAATAGCAAAGAGGGAGATCGAGGATATGTCATCCGATTACTACACAGAATTTTACGCAAGATATCCAAATCTAAGGAGAAGAATACAACTATCACAACAAAAGATGATACAACAAAGCAATTAACACAATCAAAAGGTATACTAACATCCGACTCCTTCCGTCAAGAAACATTAAATGTAGGTTCAACCGGTCAAGCCGTTATTGAATTAGCAGAACAATTATCATTATTAAATCCAACACCTATACCCACACTTGGATTTAAACAATACAAAGTAGACTTTACATCAGCCACTACTAATCAGTCAAGTAAGTTAGGAGGTAATTGGAAACTACGATTTACAACAGCATCAGATGCATCATTTCCAAAGAGTACGAAGCGTGGAGTAACAACAACATGTCAAGTTATCAATGTCGAGAAGGGTACATTTACAAATGTAATTACATTCGAAAAAGGAAAGTTGAATGGATTTGAAGTGATAGTACAAGGTGAACCAACATCAGATACAGATATTGGTTTAAGTTTTAAGAAGGTGAATATATTACGCAAGTCAAAGTGGCCAAGGTTATTTGGTAAGATTACTATTTGGTTGCCTAGTCGATTGATACGATTATTTGCTTCTAAGAATAAGAAGGTTGATAATAATGGTGGAGAAGATAATAGTAGTATACGTGCTGGACCATATCTTCGATTGAGATATGTTGATGATGATTTGAGAATGCATACTACTGACAGTGGTAATTGGTTCATCCAAACTAGGTTGTAGAGATATTTGGGTTTGTATTTGTATAGTGAGAGATATCGAATATAGGAGGTAGTCTGAACATAGGAGAGAAGATATGTACATATTGTAGTAGTAGGCTAGTGGAAGAATAGGTGATGGTTACTAGATGAACATAAACTAATGTATTGAAATGTAAAGAAGAGATGCATCGGATAAGCAATTATATCATGTCATACTCAACTATCTCTTGATCAATATCGGACCCTTACTACTCAACTTTTCAATGTATTGTTCAAGCTGTAACAACTCGGCCTCTTGTGTAGCCTTTCGATTAATCAAACCGGGCGTATCTAATATAACTTTATGACAATACTTTTGATATTCCGAGTTTACTTCACCCCAACGTTGTTTGAGTTTGTTGATTAGTTCTCGTCGTTCCTCTTCATTCATTATTTCATCCTTTTGTTGATTAGAAGATGATCCGTACTGCTCCGAGACATATTGATCAACAAGTTCCTTCTCGTTTTGTATCTCAGCCTTGACAGTCTCGAGGTATGCTGGTACTTTGCCATAGTCTTCACGAGCAATGAATGGTACCTCAACTTCCTTTCTCTTCTTGGGAGAACTATTAATTGCCTCGACGGCATTGCAGTTAAGATAATTCTTATCTGTTCGTAGTCCTTGTACTGGCTTATCATTTCGTGATGGTACGCCTGGCTTGTTTATCACTTTGTCGACATGCTCGACTGATGGGATACGAGAACTATCTCGACATTGTCGAGTACCCTTCTTGAGAAACTCATTTGGATTAGGTGGTTGCGGTTCAACTCCAAATGATGTAGTCACGACGTGGTTCTAAAGAATATGAGAGATATGATATGTGTTAGTGATAAGAAAAGATAGAAGAAGAAGCAAACAACAACAAACAACAACGACAACAACTCACCTGCTTGAGAGAATGAAATCCTTTACCATCAACAACAGTCGTGCCTTGCATACAAAATGTTGAACCAATCAATGGACCATTTGGATCATACTTTGATTTGTAGATTTGTTTCTTAGCCTTCTTTGCTTGAGGTTGCTCGACGAACTTGTAAATACTCTCGGTCATCTTATGTTATTTCTTTGCAATTGTAACGCCTCAATAAAAAGTGACTCGGCCGTTGCCTGTAATGTGGAATTGAACTTGCTTTTAAGCAAGGTAAGTTCTCTGTATCAATAAAAGTGAGCCCAATATTGATGATGTCAACATTAATGTCGCTCAAAGCGTATTGAGTTGTTATCTTCATCGATCACGTGTGTCGTCATAGTCGTTTACTATTCTCTCTTCTCACTCTCGTTGTGTGTTGTTCGATGTTGTTTGCTTTGATAATTTTTGAATTGCAAAAAAGTGATAACAATCAACAAAAACTACACAAGATGTGCACAACAATGTCTCTACTTCTAATGATAACTATGACGAGTGTGATAGAGAGCACAAGGCAAAGTAGTGTCATCGGTACTCATAACAAAGCTGTAGTTATTCCCTCCTTCGCAACTCATAACATAAGATATGCTACGGAAACTTTGGGGCAAAGATGATAGCAAGGAAGTTAGAAAGTTGACAAGCAATTGCAAACGTTTAATGCAAACACAAGATCGTGAAGTTAAGGGTATCACAGACATCATCTTTACTGTGGGTAAGAAGGAAACGAAAGCATTTGCAAGTCAGAATGAAGCCTCTCGCGCTAAAGGCGAGTCCTACTTTGTACGAGTGAAGAATGATGTAGGCTCGAAAGAGAAGATTGTTGTATTGTGGAAGAAACTATCATCCAATAAAGACGAGTTTATATCTGATATCGTACTGGCAAGTACAAAACCAAATCATGAACACTTCTTCTTGGGAGATAAGGATGGATACAAACTAGTCGTGCATCGTGAAATGAGAGGTATGGAAGTAGCCGATCCATCACTCTGTCTGTGGTTCAAGAAGGAAAGTAATACCAAGTCAGCTCGATTCATCACCGACATTCAAGTATCATACACAAAGGCAGATCAAGTCGACCTGTCTCGAAAGAACTATGAGAAGCTACCTCAGTGTCTATCATCTTTTGGCCTTGGATATTCAAACATTTACATTCTATGGAAGTCATCAACGGTAGTACGTCTCACAGACTCTGATCATATCGAGAAGGAGTTGAACGACTACTCTGCAATGCTAAGTAAGAATCCCGATGATAAAATATTAGCACAAATGGTTGACAAGGCCAAGTGGAGACTCCGCGAGGCTCAACTAGCCGAAGAAGATCATGCAAAAGATATACCAGGAGATGACTTGCAATACACAAAGGAGTTCTTAGCTCTAAGAACAAAGGAGCTACGAAAGATGAAAAAGATATACAAGACGATTGACTTTGATCGTGATGGCAAGATTAGCATTGAAGACTTTGTATTGTTCTTGAGAGAGCCACTATCAATGTCTCCTTTCATTCGACAGATCTTCACTTTCTCGGCACCATCTAATGGTATGATTGCAAACTATCCGGCTGGTAATGATGAACCCATGATGGATGTCGGTGCTACTCTCCGAGCGGTAGCCGTCTTTTGTATGTTGGGATCGACAGAGCTAGTCAAGTTTCTCTTCTCTTGGTATGATACCAAAGGATATGGTGAGATTGACAACAAGCAATTCCTAGATATGCTTGGGCTGTTTCATCCTCGACATCGAGATGATGTTGTAGTACAAGCTCAAAAGGATATCCATCTTTCGAAAGATGGCAAGATGATATTTAGCCATTTCTCGAGTGAATGTAAAAAGTTCCCTCACATCTTGTATCCTGCATTCCGAGTACAAGCCAATATGAGAAAACAATTCTTTGGTACTCGTTGGTGGAAGACAAAGCTTGCAAAGTATATCGAAGCAAAGGAGATGCTAGAGGAGGAGAGACGACAAGAACAAGAGATTGAAGATATCGAGAGACGACAGCGATATGAGATATCGGAGGAATTGAAGAATGAAAGTATAGACATCTACGAGATAAAGAAGAAGCACAGAAGAGGGGGGAGTAGAGGAAGGGGCAAGTAGAGATATTATTATAGTCATACTGTTCAACTTCTTTTCTAGATTCATCCATGGACTACTATCTGCCGCTCCAATCGGATAGTCAATCTCCTACTCTTATAGACTAATGGTGACCAATATTCTTGTATGAATGATACTGTCGTTTCATGTATCTTCTTCTTTTGCACTCCTTATGTATATGGTATGGATATACGTGTTGTTAAGTGAACGATGATAATGATATCATCTAGTTCTACTTATTTCTTGGTCTGCATCATCAATCCCATAATCATACCAAACAACAGAACATAAATACTCTTCTTTAACAAACGTTGACCTTCCTCTAATGGTAATATACTAGCTTTAATACACATTGGTACACCCACAACAATCGATATAGCATAAACAGGTATTCTTGATGCAAACATCTTCCAATAGTAAGGAGAGAAGAGTAATATCCAATTAATAATTGCAACTATTCCATATGCCAACCGTTTTGATTTTGTTTTACCAATTAATAAGGGTAATGTCTGTTTTGTACCATAATCTACTTCGATATCTTCTATATCTTTTAATATCTCTCTTGATACTTGTAATGGGAAACCAATTATTGTCAATTGATATAATTTGCTAGTGATATCTGTTCCGATCATCATCATGTGCATATCATTCTTAGTACTACCGGGAAGTAGAAGAGAAGCACTGCCAATCAGAGGAGATACTGCCAAGAATCCACATATTATATTCTTAATCAAGAATATTCGTTGCATTCCTAATGCATAACTTAACATGAGTAGAATGTTAAGTATAGTCCATCCAACAAAGTTCAATCCAGTATTAGTAGTAGTAGCCATATTGTGTCCATTGTTCATTGAATTTGCAAGGCAAGCAAATGCAACCGATAACATTGATAAAACAATGCAAAACATCCATCCCTGTTTAACTGATATATTATTGGATGCAATAGACCTATTCTGTTTCTTGTCATGTTGAGAATCAATATTAACATCGGCAATATCATTCATGGCCATACCTGCTCCATAAGCAAGATAAATTGAAATTGATGCCAATATCGTAGTAGTTATTGTATTCTGATTGTATGATGATGATGATAATATGACCAACCTTCCAACTAGAAATGCACCAACTGCCTGTATTATTGTTATTGGTCTCATCATTGAGTAGTATTGTTGCCATAATCTCGTTGATGTTTTAGATTTTGTATTAGTATCCTCATTGTTCTCATTGATTGGTGATTGCAATGTGCTATCTCTGAGTCTACTACATCTATACCTTTTACTCATTTTTAATACTCTTGACAGAATGATATTGTTACTACATATTGTGATGTATGATGATTTATCTACCGAGTAAGATGGTCGATGATGTTGGTTTGTCATTTGTTGTATCGGTGTCACAAAGCTCTCGACGCCACTCGATTGAATAATCATCAAGAGACAAAGCCACCATATTCTAAAGTTAACAGCCATTTTAACAACTCTTTTATACACCACTTATATCATGTATCGTATGTAATCTATCTGTGATGTAATTAGCATAGCATCAAGACAACCTAACAAGTTTTGACATTCCACATGTAAGCATTTCAGAGCAAACCAACTCTCATAAAAATAAACGCGAAAATGAACTAAGATGTGCACCTCACCTAATTGATATTGTAATTCTATTGCAATAAAAGCATTTCACATACATCCAGTACTGCTACTACATCTCTATTTTACGCACTTTCGATCGACAGTGTTTTGGTGGCGATTTTCATAGTCTTTATTGAGTACGAGAGATTAGATTTTACCACATATTTTTTTGTGCATATCATATGCACCTTAATATACAGCTCAATATTACCCCTACGCATACCATAAAAGAACAAAAGAATAATAGTACTCATATAAAATAATCTGATATCAACCTGACAAACATCAACCATCTACGGCAGAGAGAAATATTATTGATTTAGTATCGCAAAAGATTACAAACCACAAACTTCACACAGCTTACTGCATAATACATACGGACAAAGATAACAATATGGCGGATGATCAAACAGCAAATGATGAATGTGGTATATGTTTGGAAACATTAACGGCAGCAGTTACATTACCATGTTCACACAAATTCTGTGCTGATTGTTTGGATGGATGGAAATCAAAATTTGGATCTGCTTTCAAGGGAGAGAAGAGTAAATCATGTCCTCTGTGTAGAAAGAAGATCCCTCCATCGAAAGAGATAATTATTCAATTAGAATATCATCGTAAATTCAAACGTATGTTGGAGGCCAATGGTGATACAACTTCAGGAACCTACATGAATCAAGTAGAACATGTCAAAAGATTAGAAGCAGAAATTGGTGATTATGACGGAAAAGGCTTAGATTACGATGATCACGATGAATGTATAGAACTTATACCTGGGTATATCTCCGATGCGGTGAAGAATAATAACATGAAGAGGGTCATGAAATGGTTGAGATCTCCAGTTGATAAAAAAAGATTGAATGCAAGAGACCCGGATTATATAAACTCCACACTAGTGCACTTGGCAACTTTATACAATTCTGACTTGCTATCGATACTACTGCAATATGGGGCCGATGTAAACGCATTGAATGCTAAGGGATTTAGTTCTCTGATTATTGCAACAAAAGCTTGTGTTGAGGAGGCTAAGATATTACTGGAATGGGGTGCTGAGATTTCTCTACCACGTGATGTTGTTCAAGATAAATCTGGTCAATCTGAAAGGGACGAATTCATTCAGGCGTGCATCGCGTGTAATAATAACAAATTAGCCAATCTTGTTTCATCAGAGTTTGGGGGTAGACGATGTGAGGTAATCAATCTACCGAATCATCCACAATTGAATGGCAAGGCATGTGTAGTAGAAAAGTATATTACTAAAAAGGAAAAGTATAAGGTAATATTCGAGGGATCGGGTAATGCGGCACTAGTCGGCCCAAACAATCTCAAGCGTCGGGATAGAACTCCATTGGATTGTGGGTATTATATCTCTTTCAAGAATGGTAAAATGTCTCGTCGTGAGTTTGCTACAAAGGAAGAGTGTCGAGCATATGTTTCTTCATTAGGTGGTGGAGATGTAAAGGAGACCACGGAGGAGTTGGCAAGTTTGAAACTATAATACCATAGCGATACATAAAGAGTAGGATATAGCAGGGGGTAGGGGAGACAACATTCAATCAAACCGAACAATATCGGACATATATTAGTAGCAGAGATTGGAGATTAGCATGAGAAAGGTTCGAGCTACCAATACCGGTGTTATACAAGATGATTGTCATGAGTAAATGTCAATATAATATAGCAATTGAACTATTCAAGTAATCATCCGTACTCATCTAGGTTTATCCACGGCACTACTAGTGTATAACTATCCGCTCCAAGCGGATAGTCATCTTCTACTCTTCTATTCTATACATATAACTGTTCATCAAGACAATTGCAAACATGTTCAATACTCTCTCTCTAAGCAACATCACGGGCAGACATGTAATAACTAATTCCACCAGTATATGCAGCCACTACATTCAATACATCCTTGAACAACTTCTTGGTACCAACCATTTGGCTAATTGTAATAGTACTATCACCAACAGTAGTGACTACTGCTGGGACGACATCTCCTTCGTCTTGATTCTTGTCCTTCTTGGCTTCGGCAATGGTAGATTCTTCCTCCTCTGTGTCATCATCAGCGTCGAATGTAAGAGTTAAACCCTCGAGTTCTCTACGCTTACCAACCTTATGATACAACAATCCCACCTTACTGAAGATGTAAAAGGCTTGACTTGATCCAGCTTCAAGAGTAATCTCACTATCAAGTTTCAACGATGTGAAACTTTCCTTTGTAACACTAACTGTATTATCAAAGATCAATGTCCATGCAGTTTCATCCTCTTCAAATCCAGTATGTGAACCACTCTTGGAATATACTTGAATATCACTATTACCATCCTTCTCGGCTACGATGCCCAAGTATCCAATAGTGACTTGATCACTGGCTGATACTGTAAACATATGTCCATTTGACTTTTCATTACGTTCATAATTTCTTGGTGTGTAGTTGCGGAAGATACAGTCGGTGGGACAAGTCTCGGGATTCTCGGATAGTTCTAGTTCACATATTGTGTTTCCACAAGCTAAGGTTGGACTGGCAGTGGGCTGTTTATGTTTGAAAAAACAGAGGGTAACAATGGTTGGGAGTTAGAGATATATAGGAAGAGAAGATACTAGCATCATACTCGTAGACAAGACAAAGGTATAGACTTACATTCTTGGTCGGGCTAAATGATGGGCTTTCTGTCGGGCTAGAGGACGGTTCTTTTGTTGGAGATGATGAGGGTGATAATGTAGGCGTGGTTGTTGGAACAGGCTGCAAACGATTAAAGTTGGGATAGATAGTGTGGTTAGTAATGGCATGTGACTGATTCAATCGATCTATATGAAAAGAACTTCTTACCGTTGGTACCTTTGTTGGTGATAATGTAGAAGGCCCACCGCTGGGTGTAAGGGTAGAAGGTCCTCCTGTTGGACTCATCTCTGGAGATAACGAAGGAGGTTCAGCCTCCTGTAATTGAAGATCAATACTAGCATACCCATCTTCCATTTCAGATGCACTAATTACCAAATCAGTGCCATTCTTCCAATTGGATATGACATGCGTGTCATCACTATTGAGTACTACTCCGTCTAGTGATATTTCATCAGTTTCCTTATCAATCTTGGTAATGGTAACTTGCTTTCCGTTGTATCCGACAAAGTAGGATGATGTCTCATCCATTAGTTTGATAACCTTTGGTGTTCTCTTATCCACTGGTGATGATACTTCCGTACTACCAGCTATTACACCTCCTGCTACCGGTTCTTCTTCCTCAGTCTCTACTACCACCTCATTACTATTCATAATAATACCTGCATAAACATCAGATATCAACAACTGACCAGCCTTTTCATCATCAGTCTTCTCACGACAATAGTTAACATTTTCTTCACCCCATCCTACACATCCATAGATTAGATCCCACCTGATACGTTCTTGACAGAGAAGATCACCTTGACAATCTGAGTCTGAGTTGCAGTTACCTATATTGAGTTTTGAGATATGAAAAGAGTGGAGTGTTCATATGATGTGAGCAGAACGTCTAGGAGGATACATATCAAATAGGTTTATACAGCAGATATGTCATACAACTAATACACAACGACGTACCTTCACAACGTCCATAACCACCTTCTCCCAAACCATCATCCTTCTCCTGTAATATCTCATTAGTACGTTCAACACAATAATCAACTCCTTGAACAGCACTATCATTATCACACCCCGGCACTACCTCATTATCATCACGATAAAAACACATGTAATTATCACCTAAACAATCAGAGTGTGTATCACAATCACCTTGACATTCGGTATACATTCCTGGTCCGAAGATACTGCCTAAGTTATTTGCTTTTGTTATTAATGGTGGATCGATTGTTGGACTGTAGGTTGGGTAGGGTGTGTTTGGTGAGGATGTAATTGGTGTGGAGGTTGGTGTGGATGTGATTGGTGCTGAGGGTGCTGAGGTTGTTACAGGTGGGTTTGTAGGAGATGAACTAACTGGTGGAGTGGAGGGAGAGTCGGTGGCAGTTGCCTTTGCAACACTCTCAGAAGGCTCAGCACTAACTGGTGCTTCGCTGACTGGTGATGATACAGGAGCAGCAGTCTCTACATCCTCTTCTTCTTCGGCGGAAGTTGGACTATAGGTAGGATAATAAGTAGGATACGGTGTGCCTACTCGTCCACTATTCAAGAATGTATCCCACCATGCTGCTTGTTCAATTTGTGTCATGTTAGCTGGTGGGCCAACTGTTGGTTCTCCCTCGGGACTACCGTCGATGACTAGTTGGGATTGCTCTAATGGTGGCATACTCATACTATTTTCTAGTTGTTGTAGTGTACGGTGGTATTGCTCTTGTTCAATTGCAGCAGCGTCAGCGGTGGTGGTGGTATCAACATGTTGTCGACTGAGTTTATGTTGATTTGAATTGATAGGACGGCCTATGATACGTTTACGTAGGTTAAACTTTGCACCTCCATTATTATTAGTAGTGGCGGCAGATACAGTTGATGATGTAGAGAGGAGGGATAGGAGGATGGTTGCTGTTGATGAATAGTTCACCATGATAGATAGTATAGTTGATGATCGATGCTGAGTTTTTAATCACGAGATGTGAGTGCTAATATGGGAGATCTCTGCCTAAGTAGTTGAGTATGATGTATCACTCTTTATTATGTAATGGGCGATACATGTGTTGTTTATGGTAAACACGATAGACGATATCTTTGGATCTTTGTGTGTTGTCGGCGGTAGGTGGCAAAGTGCAATAAGCGAGTGAGAGACGTTTTATCAGAGTGAGAAAGTACGTATTGTACAGATTATCGTATTTAAGACGCTCAGTACGGCATTGCTATTAAGCAGAATTTCTCTGTGAGGCATGAACGTATGAGGTGAATGCTGATAGTACTGCTTATCAAGTTGATATAATATATCACACAATAAAACAGCAGAGTATAGTAGCAGATTCAAGTTTAAGTAGTTTCAACGCTCTTTCGATACACTGTTCCGTCGTCGTTAAACCGGATAAAAAGAAGTAAGTTTTGCCTTTTAGGCGTGTGTGCCTTCATTTATTACTCTATCTATTAGGCTTATTTCTAAACAGTAATTGGTATTAGGATATATGGATATATCGTCTATCCGTATTGTCGATATATAATTTGAATCAGTTTTTAACCCTCTTCTTTCGATCGGTAGGCGGTTATTCAGTCAGTTGACATAAGTCGGTGCACCTTCTTTGCAATATACAACAAATATCCAAGGCAGACAATATGAACACAAGTAGAAGAGTGCACGTCGGTACACCACCAGGGGATTTTAAAGGTTGGACTACTACTGAAGTTTGTTTTCATGGATTCGCCAATCTAAGTACGACAAGAGATGAATATGTTGAATCACCTGAATTTTCTTGCTTAGGCACTAATTGGGTATTGAAACTTTGTCCAGGAGGTGAGGAGGAATCAGAAGAAGGTCATGTGTCCGCAGCTCTTGCCAATAGATCAAATTCAAGTATAAAAATCCAATGGGGTTGCAGTGTTAGAGATGCAAATGGTAAAGAGGTAGTGCATATCAAATCAGACACAGATGAGTTTGGAGCTTATGAATCTGGGAATAATGCCTGGTTCAACTTAAACTTTGCCAAACGATCAAGACTTCTAGATAAATTGGTAGACGGAGCATTGGTTATTGAAGTTCGAATGAAGTCTACTGCTGCAGACAAATCAATTACTCAATTCATACCAACAAATCCCCTTTGCAAAAATGTCATAAATAAGTTTATGGATGAGGAATCTGCTGATGTAGTCTTTGAGATTGATGATAGTAAAAGCTGCCAAAGTGAGGAACACACCAGCAAAAAGTCAAAGAGTACAACAGCACTATATGCCCATCGCTTCATACTACAAGATATATCAACAATGTTAGCTGAATTATGCAAATCAGATGAGAGTGGGATTACTACTGTCTCAATTACAGATGTGTCACCTGAGATATTCAAGCATATGATTTACTATACATATGGTGGTAAACTATCAGAAGAGAAGTTAAAGGCCAATGCAAAAGATATCATTAATGCCTGTGACAAGTACGGGGTAGTGCACTTGAAATTAGAGGCCGAAGCATGTTATGTCAAATCAAATGAAATTAGTATGGAGAATATGATGGATAACCTACTCTATGCCGACTCCAAGAACCTAGCACTACTGAAGGAGGCAGTTATGGATTACATATTGACAAATAAAGGAGATATTATGGATAAGGTATCGTTTGATAATTTACCGGGCTCATTGATGAAGGACTTATTAGCAGCTGTGGCGAGAGGAGAGCAGAGTGGAGATAGTAATAGTACAGATTACAATACAATGAGGGTAGGAACGTTAAGGAAGATGCTGGATGAAAAGGGTTTGGATGTGGATGGGTCCAGGGAGTCAATGATTGCTTTACTCAAGGAGGAGAGTGCTTGAACATGTGATATGTTGAGGAGGTTGAACGAATGTTGAGGAGAGTATGTTCGGAAGAATATCCTTAGAAGATTGATAGTTGATGTAAGCATATTTGCTCAATAATAATAACCCAGATACTAAACTTCTCTTAGTTATGCTACTATTATATGTCAATAGATCGGTTATATTATTTATCGCCACCTTACCCTGAGAAATAATCATTCAGCCTATCAATCAGCTCTTGTTTACGGCCACTAACACGCAATCCCAAGTTTCGTAGCCTATCCTTTAATTGAACCACTGTCAAAAGAGACAAGTCTTGTGGTACTGATACAGCGTCTTCTTCTTCTACTACTACAAATACTTCATCTCTGCTATCCGCATCATTATGTTCGTCATCTACTACTGCTACCACACTACCGTTCTCATCCTCGTCCTGTAAATCAGATTCTAGGTTTTCTATACTTTGTTCTGATGTCCAGTGCTTCAGTGTCTCAAGTCGTTTCCTACTGAACTTCCTGTCAGTAGCCACACTTATTAACTTGTCATCAAGGTCTTGCCGAATAACTCCGGCTCTATGGTATGCCCAAACCAAGTTCGATATTTCTTGTTCATTATAACCATCCAAGTTGTCCAATGAAACAATATGATCTGCCACTTTGACAAACAGATCAGGATGTGACACCTCAGCTTTGGCATATGCATATACTATAGTGGAAAGATCCTGCGGTATAAAGTCATTCAGATGGTCTAATGAAACAATATGATCCGCCACTTTGTTGAACAGACCATGATGGGATATTTCAGCCTTGGCATATGACCATATAATGTTGGAAAGAGCTTGCGGTGTGAAGTCATTTATATTGCCGAATGAAACAATGTGATTAGCCAGTTTGTTGAAAAGACAAGAATGTGATACTTCAGCTTTCGTATACGACCATATAGTATTGGCAAGGGCTTGTGAATTGAAGTCATTCAGTTGTTGCCGTATAATGATATGATCAGCCACTTTGTTGAACAAATCAGGATGTGATATGCCAGCTTTGACATACGCTATAAGTATGTTGGAAAGATTCTGAGGCTGAAACTTATTCAGATGGTCATCTAATGCAACAATGTGATCTCCAACTCTCCCATATAGCTCATGGTGATGTACGTTTGCCCTTTCAAATGCCCATACTATATTGGCAAGACTCTGAGCATTGTAATCGTCCAAGTTGTCAAGTAATACGATATGATCGGCCACTTTGTTAAACACATTAGGGTGTGGTACATTTGCTTTTACATATGCCCAAATTATGTTGGCTAGTTCTTGTGGCTTAAAGTCATTAAGTTGATCCAGCATAACAATATGATCTCCTATCCTGGTGAATAGATCGGGATGTGACACGCCAGCCTTGGCATATGCCCATACTATATTGGAAAGAGCTTGCGGTGCGAAGTCATTTAGTTGCTGCCGTGTAATAATATGATCTCCCACTTTCTCATATAGCTTTGGATGAGATGCTTTTACCTTCTCAAATGCCCATACAGTATTGGCCAATTCTTGCGGGTTAAACTTTTCTAATTTTGGAATACTTTTCTCGGCAATATGATCAAACAATGTACTTTCATCCTTGAGGATGGGCGCGTATTCCAATAGAGCATATGCATATGCTAAATCTTTCAAATACCGTGGCTCGAACTGATGGAGTTTGTTTACCGCTGTTCTTGCAAGGAAGCTAAGTACTGCATCTCTTTGACTAATAAGGATACTGTGAAGATATCCCTCATAACTACCTGTAACATACATCCTCTTACTTCTCTGAAGTGCTTGAATGATTTTAGCAAAGCCGAGAGTTGTTGCTACTAAGTCTCTTGGTCCGTAACTGTGTATTTGGTCTGCCGTTTTGTGAAAGATTGCTTGTAATTGTGGCACCAAATTAACTCCTTGATGTTGTTGATATCTTAATAACCGCGGTACTGCCGACCAAAATGCGGATAAGTTACGTGGTGTTAATGTTTCTAAATTGTCATAATATGGTTCAATTGCTTCATCTAGTGTATTGAATTCCTTCATCATTGGAATTCTGTTTGTAGATTGACCACCTCTTCCTCTGTCATTTTCTCTACCTCTACCTCTGTAAGGTGTACCATGATATCCGATTGTTGAACTAAACCAGCGTAACTGATTATTATAATTGCAATATTGATTAATACTATTAGTCGATGATATTATATTATTAGCTGTTCTAATGTGTTTATTTGATGAATAGTAGTATAAATAGTTTGATGTGTAACAATTATCGGGTAACTGTTTTTTACAATCGACATGACATGAAGAAGTGGCAGCAAGGAAGAAACGCCGATGATTTGCAAATCCATATCTACACCGTGATACTAATTGACTTTGTTGTTGTAGGAATGTAATCATCCTTTATTATTGTGCATATAGTACATATACATTCGTCTGTAATGTTTTAATAAGCAGATTAGAAAGAGAGACTTAAATTTGGAGGGTATTTTCAATTTGAAATTAGCTTGATATCCAGACCACTTGGTACCACGAAACCACCTCCAATCGAAAGGGTATTAAATACTGATCTAATCCTGTATATGACGGTATACCAAATGCTAATTTGACTTCATAGCGGCATTACACTAACCATACATTACACCATTAAATGGGCGGGGCCTTCAGGATACCGTCGCTTCATGAGTTTTCCTTTAGTGAAAACTGACTATTGTCTAATTAGCCTCTGGCGTATACCATATTATGATTATAAACTAAAGCCGCCCATTAGTATACCGCCATTGGATCTTATACTCAACCCCTTTTTGCAACATATCTCGTCTTTCGTCCGCGGTACTTTATGGTAGATTTTGCAAAATAAACATTACCAACATAGCACCACAACACAAGCCCTACGTAATATTATCAAAGGACATTGTACTTATCCTATAATGTTGGATCTAATCATATTTGCATTGGCAATATTAGCCACAAGGTATATAAGTCAAAAACATCCTCTATTATCAAAAGACAACAACAATAATAATGACCAACCTACAACTCAATCCAAACAACAATATCAAACAGATAATATAGCACGCTACATCTTCCAAATATGTTTACTAATATCATTACTACTATTCTCATTATCAATCTTGGAAGTAGCACCAATAGCATATTTACTTATTATAGATTCAAGTACAGTATTTATACTTTGGTATCAAGCTTTGCTTTGGGTGCAGTGTATATTGTTAGTTTTACATCCTGTATTTCTTGGTGTTATATTGGTTACTTCATTATGTATCACTACTACTGCTAACAATACTGTAAATACATCATCGCCACGATCGTCAATATCTAGAGCAACATCAGTATCCGATATCAATAACAATACTACAAATCGAGGACAAAAGAAACGAAGCTCCTTCATAATCGGATTAAACATTCTATGGATTAGTATTCGATTCTTTATGGTATCAATTGTTTGGCGTATAGTTCGTAAGATTGTTGGTGCTTTAATACCATATCGAATTACAAGAGCTAATAATGTTAGTGGTGGTAGTAACAGTGGAGGTAGGAAGAAGCAGTTCATTGCAATTTGTCTACTTCTCTCTTCAATATATTACATGAAAGGTAAACTATTGCAGGGCAATGAAGAAGATATACCATACACTGCAGAGGAAGAAGATGGTCAAACAAGCTCAATGCATAAATGCATTAGTCTAAAGTACATGGTATCAATACTTTGTTCCCTTGGAATGATAATTGCTTCCATTTTAAATGGTTTCGGTTGTGCCTCGTTACCACATTCCAATCTAGTCGGACTATTCTTAAAACCAACACCATTATCAGTCATATCAAAAGTAGAAGATGATTTAAAGTATGCCATGAAACGATTGGAAGAGACTAGATGGATGTTATCAGATGTTACTACTCATCAACAATCTTCTACAAGTACAACAAGTAGTAGCAGTCGTCCATATGGTATTAGTAAAGTATCAGCAACAGACACACAACGTATAAATCAATTACAAAATGAAATAATATTTTTAGAAAACTTAGTAGATGATATGAATGATGATATTAATGAAATGAAATTATCACAATCATTGGCATTAGATGCACGTACAAGTTGGGGACGTGTACGTGGTGTATTTGGTGTTATATTCTCGATTGTACTGATTATACGTGTTGTGGTTGCTGCCAATTCCTTCATGGTAATCTTTGAAAGGAAGAAGGTAGATGAAGGAGATGTTAAATCATTTAATAGTACAAGTGATCCATTGACGAGCTTGTTGGTATGGATGGTAGGGCGGAATATTGTCACTGTCGAGCAGTATGATATGTTCCGTCAGGCAACGTCTCTTATACTCGCGGGTATACTAAGTTTGTCACAAGTCAATTCTTTCTTTCGTGTTGTGGCTGCATTGGGAAGAAGATTAAGTAGAATATGTGGTACGTCGTTTCCAATGAAGAAGTGTATACCTTTGAAGAATGGGGGAGGCACAGGACAATCTACTGGCGGTAACAACAACAGCGTGGCACTACTACTATCATCCTTCATCATGGGCTGCTACTTCCTAGCCTGTGTAACAGTTGTCAAGATGAATCTCCCCATCGAGTATCGAGCATCGTTCTCAAATGCCGTTGGAAATGATTTTGATTTCAATACAACATTACTCAATATGATTTTCTTTACATCGGCATGTGTCACGGCAGTTATATTGGGTAGTTTGTTTGGTATACAACGGAATAATGTGGAACGGTATCAACTTGAATCTCAGTTGAGTGGCTTATCATCGTTACAGGCAGTGGCGTGAGCGTAGCGTATTAATAGTCTAATAAGATTTAGTAGGTAAGAGTTCTCATATAATAGTGTATCTAAACAGTTTCTACCGTATTCCTCTGCCCTTCCTACCTCTTCTCCTCACTACCGCCCCCAACCATCACTCTGCTGCTGTTCTTCTTCTTCTATCTCATATCCCCGTGTCCCGTCCCCTCTGATTATGACATCATGCCATTATCGCGGAACATTTGCAAGACAGGACCTACATCGTGATCCTTCTCATACTTCGTCACGGCATCAGGATTCCCAATACATTCCATAATTGCATCCCCAACCTTCTTGTTATCCCGAACCTTGTCCATGGCCGCAACGAATTGAGGATTGGTATATGCCTTTGCTAGTTTCTCTCCAGCTTCCCCTTCGGCAAGGGTAACAATTTCCCCAGTAACCAACTGTACTTTGAACGCAGTATAATCTCCAGCCTTTTCCTGTTCATTCTTATCCCGAAAATTGGAATAAACAGGAACAGTCTTACCATCCCTATATTCGTAAGCAATGTCTTCCATTATAACCCATTCTTTTTCACCCCGATAAGCCTTCTTCAAACTTTTCTTTTTCTTTTTCATTGCATCACACTGGGATTTATGATCACGCCAATGAGTAACTTGGCAATCCTTGGAACAATACTGAGTAGTGTAGATATCATGTGTTAGATATATCTACACCCGTGACCAGGTTTAAGGGGGATAAAAACACCTGAACAGAGTTGCAACGCGAACAAAAAGATAGCTTCTTTGTGGGCATCTCTTTCTCACAGTTGTTACATTTTGCCGTAGTTGCAAGTTTTTTTATATCCTTGAGATCGAATTTGTTCTCCAAACAATCACAACTAACCTTCTTTGCAAAATGTGCAATACTAACTTCCTTGAGCTTGTTTGCTGCATTGATTGTATCTAACATCGATGTAGGATTTGTCTTATTGTATAAATTACTTTCAATACTCGAAACTTGGATGCCCAAAACAACATATCCTGGATAACTAGCTCAGCGCCGAGTGCATTGAGGAATGAAATTTGCCAACGTTGTTCTTCATAGCCGAAGTCAGTAGCACTAACATAACACAATTGCTTCTCATGAATCTTTTGATGAAAT
>Ga0214478_100390_pt1 | contig 25849 bp, 19 predicted proteins | sample M1_20Mar14CPVII9_2_FD_178001 | JGI IMG/M metagenome (GOLD analysis project Ga0214478, IMG submission 178001) | Marine eukaryotic communities from Monterey Bay, California, United States - M1_20Mar14CPVII9sort6BwellD7 | ecosystem: Environmental > Aquatic > Marine > Unclassified | place: USA...
CATCCTCAGGTATATCCACAACGATGGATACAACTATTCTACTTATCAACATTAGCCCTTATTTCTGATTGGGTATGTTTCTCAACAGCATCTATACCAGACATATTCGAATTAGCCTATCCAGGTAGAACATCCGAGGGTATAATAGACAAATTCCTACTCATGAATGTTGTAAGTTGTTTATGTGTAACAGATACAGTGAACAAGTATAACCTTCAGAAGTGTACCAAGATCAGCTCATTGGTAATGTGTATTGGATGTTGGTTACGAAGTGGATTTGGTATTGTAACTGTATTATTTGATATATTCGGTATGAGAGAAGAGTATAAACATTCCATATTATCAATAGAATTAATAGATGGAGTACCATTATTTGGTCTACCGCCATTTCCAATACTTGTTATTGGTACCTTAATGGTCGGTGCCGCACAGCCATTCTTTCAATGCACACCACCATTGTTATCGGCACAATGGTTTGCAAGTAACGAACGAGCAACATCATCGGCAATAGCATTGAACTTTAATCAAGTGGGTATTGCCGCGGCATTCGTCGTGGGTGGGATGATGGTTGACGAATCATCATCAGATAATGAAGGTGATTATGGTGAACGACATGGTGGTAGTAATAGTGTTAGTCAAAACCTTGGCTTGATACGATACTTTGCATTAATTGCAGTAATATCTACGGTAGTATGTATTGGTACATTTAAACAATTTGATGATTTACCACCTGTACCACCCTCGGCATCTGAGATGGAAAAGCATATGCAACAGGATCAAGGTCATAATGCACATCGTGAGCCACCATTTCAAGTTAGTGTAAGGAAATTCTTTAATACGCCTGGATTTGTTAGACCATTGGTGGCATTTATATACTCAATTGCAATTACGAATGTTGTTGGTGCTTTTATAGATGAGGTGAGTGTTACTTTTAGTTTGCTGCTTGATGTACCTATATTGTGCCTTTTGTGTACTGAACTCTCATATCTTATGCATCTATTCCGTCAACAGGTCATGGAACGAGGAGGTGTCACTGATAGACGAGCAATTGCCTGGGCTGGATGTGGCTTTGAGTTTGCAATCGTTCTGGGCGGTGTGATACTAGGCAGATATGTCGATAGAACAAAAAAGTACAAGGTAAGAGCACATTAAGTGTCATCATTCGAGGTTTATATGCTTATGAAATGTCGTGTTTTGCAGTTTGACACTACTAACAAACTCAATACCTCATATATTCATCATTTTGTTCATCCTCAAGACTGTAACTCTTGCTTGTACAGCCCTATCCATACTATTCATCCTCCCATTGGGATTGACAGACCATAAACTTGGGAAGGAGCCTGTCCTATTAGTTATATCATTATTCTTACTTGGATTCTTCGTCGGTCCTGTACAGCCTATCAATGCCGAATTAGCAGTCGATGTTACCTTTCCTGGGGATGAAACAGCTGTGGAAAGTGTACAACAATTCGGAGGTAATCTCTGTTCGGCATTACTAGTTCCAGTGGCAGGACGTGCGGCCAAATTAGATTATCAATTATTACCTAGCATACCGGTATTGGCAAGTGATATCCGAGGAGATGTTATATTTATGATGGCATTGGCAATAGCTACCTTCTTCTTTTATCGATCATTCAATGCTCCATTACGTCGGTCGATGTGTGATGATGCTTGAATAATGTGTGACAAGTATGTAGCCTGTAACGAGTACCAATATCGTCAGGGAATGAGTGTAGTGATTGAAGTGGGATGCATAATACCACAATCGTTGGCGGAGTGTGAGATATCCGCCGATGGGCCATGTTATTGTTTCCTAAAGCCTATCGGAGGTTTACTGCCAAACCTTGAGTACATACAAAGATGAGGTAGGCTACTTAGAATGCTATGGTTAGAATCAAGATACTCGTATCAATTCATTCTCTAAACAAGTTTACTCCCTCTCCTCTTCGACAGAATTGAATCCGGTCGTGCTGCCCTTAAGAGGAGGTTTCCTATATTACTCTAAAAGAGGGGAGGGTTACCGAAAGTCCTCGCCTTTAAAAAGTCTGCCCTTAAACAAAATTGAGACATGAGGACTCGTGGCTAAGAACCTCATTCATTTCATATCTCGTTAATAATGAAATGCTCTATGGCTATTGGCCATTTCGCTTACATAAAGCACGAAAAGGAGGACGACCTCCGGATTTGATATCCTTCCCAGGCCCGCAGACATCATCCCATGAAAGCTCTCTGAATATCGTATCAGCGTCATACCCTCCATTAGCAACAACATCCTTATACGAAGTTATCAAATCGTAAGATGGGTCATTAGTGGCTGCAGTTGTCGTTGATGTACAACCACCAACAACAAAGAATTGGTTAGCAATCTCAATCAGAGGTTTATCAGGCCTCTTACCACCTTTGCATAGCTCCCTCTGAATTTTACAAAGCTCACACGTGTACGTTCCACCATTATTAGGACAATCTCTGATATCATTAAAAAGGGCCCAGCATGTACCCAAGTGTAAGCCGCAATCTGTGGTTCGGTAGTGAAATCCTTCAATACAAATTCATTATATAAAGACGGTTTCTTGGCACCAATAACGGGATCGTTCCACTTATCTTTGCCCGTTGCATCAGTTGCGATCTTGAGGAATACTTCCTTTTGTTTTTCTAGAGTTAACTGAGGGTCGCCTTCATCATAGCATTGACCTACATTAGGGGCCCAATCACCGGTGCGGCATTCACCACAGCCACAATAATTAATGTCAGTATTGACTGGTTTGAAGAAATACTCATCCGCATATTCTTGAGGGGTTTGATTAGCCGGGCACTTGCCACTAATTGCTGGGAAAATGTCCGACCGGCCGCAGCGAGGCTGTTGCACTAGAAATTGATCTGGTCCAAATTGTCTTGTGTCTGAGTCAGAATCAAACGTGTATCCACACTCTATTGCAGGCTGCGTTGGTCCAAAGATCACACCTTTTTGATTGAAATTATCTTTGAAATTGGCAATCAATCCTTAGGGGAGGTCCTTTCGCATAATACTTCCTGATGTGTCAATGGGTAGAATGACGTCACTAATAAAGGCCATGCCAACCATTAGGCCAGCATTACTGTTGAATGCATCCTTAACTTGATCAATAATGGAGGAGGTTGTACTCTACAAGTATAAAGAGAATAAGACATAAGAGTTGTCCAAGAATAAGTATCTCATATATTCATATGCACATATCATGCACACACATATCACATGCACAGATCTGTATACTTACAGCATCTTTCTTCCATGGCAATACACCACCGCCATTCTTCTTGAACTTCTTCTTCAAGAACTTCTTGATCTTGTTCTTCTTATTGCCTCCTAACATACGATCAGATTCATCAGTAGTAACTTGATTGATATTATCATGTTCAACGTTGGACTTGGGGGAAACAACGGAAGAAGGTTTATCTTCCTCCTCAATAACGCTTTGCACAACTCGGCATTGCGGAGGGTGCCGTGGGTTGGTGTCGAGTTGATGACAACGACTGCAAGGAGTAGGATGTTTGATACTGATACTTTCATGATGTCGATATGTACGCCACTTGAGTGAATATAGGATTAGGATAAGGTTGAGATATACAATATTATAAAGACGACCGCAATTGATTAATTATGAGACATCTCAAGTAGGGAATTAGACGAGTAGTACTTAGTTGTAGTGATCGAGTATGCATGAGGCACAGATGTTTTAGGGTAAGCCCTGGTCTATTAAGATAAGAATTAATGAAATGCATTTTAAAACTGTTACTTATGCTTCAGTAAATGCACACAACAATAACGTTTGTTCAATAGATAATTCGATGAAGCCTACCATGATTAAATCAGCTACAACGGTAGTAGGATACCTTCTTTGAGTAGTCGTGAATTCATAGACGCGTGTGTAGATAAAAAGAGTGTTCGCTTATATTTGGCCTCTATGATGAGTGCTGTTTGTTTTGACAACCTTAGTCTTAGTGAGTAAACCCTGTAGTTGTGGATTGAAGAAAAACACATATATAATACGAATTGAAAGGTGAAGATACTGAAGACTATCATTTCTTCGTTTGATAGGTATCCTCAGTATTGTATCATTCAAGCACGTCTCCTCTTTTCATTGCCTCTATTGTTGATTGAGTAGTTACTGTTTTGGTTTATTGATGTAAACTTGATAGTAAAAGAATACCGGAGCCCAATTATGTACTATTATCACTACTTTAGATTAGAATAGAAATGTTCTGCTCACGAGCACCACCAAACAAACTCAACCACCTAAATACCATCATCTAAATCCATACCACCACCGCCGCCTGGACCATCGATTACACTATCTTGAGCGTAATACATGTCCAAGATCTGGTCACTAGAAGTAGCCGCATCTGGCTTCTTGTCTGGACGAACACGCTCAAACCTAGGGAAGCGTAGTCCGATACCCCTCCCTGCCTCGCCAAGTTTGCCAATCGCGCCCTTGTGAGTTGAGGATTTAGACAGATCAGCCGCCTTGACTTCCCAAACTTGTACAGCATCGAACCAAACATCACATTCGTTGGAATCAGCAACATTATATTGGGAACTCTTATTGGGTATGACGTGATTGTTGAGTGAGGCCGAGAGATCTTTCAAGTCTTCGTCTGAAAAGCCAGTTCCAACTTTACACACAGTTTGGAACTCTTCTGTGTCTTCGTCGTAACAGGCAAGGAGATAACCTCCGTATACTCCTGTTCGTTTACCCCTGCCATGGTCTGTGTGGGTAAAGATGACGAAAGGGTCGGTTCGTAAGATACAATAAGCTTAAGGCACACTGACAACACAGACACATGTAGAACTCACAAGCTCCAATTGGTACCAAATCAACCGAATCTCCCAAGCCTTCAAGGTAGTCCTTCTTGAGCTTTAACCAATTGAGAGAACGTCGACTAGGCTCGTAGGCAGCATTCACATCAAGTGTCTTGACCATCAATCCTTCACACTGATTCTTGACAGAAGTATCAAGAAATTCCTCAAGAACAGCGGTGTCTCCATCTTCTTCATGATCCAATGAAGTTGCATACTGAAACTTGCCCTCAGTTGGCAAGAAGTTCTTCTTCATCAAATCCCTTCGCTCGGCTAATGTCCTATCCAATAAAGACTCTCCATTCAAATACATCAAATCAAATGCTTGAACAATCACCTGCACCTTGGCACTCTCTGCTGAGTCCTCGGTTTTCTTACGTGTGGATAAGATCTGGAATGGAACGAATTGGCCCTTATCGCGGTCAAAGGCTACCACCTCTGTATCAAGGACAAAGCTCGTTACACCAGTGGCCTTGCACGATTCTTGAACATATAACGGCACTTCAGGGTACTTCTCGGAAGTATTGAGTAACGAACGGGAGAATACTTTCGTCTCGCCATTGCTTAGCATGTGTACTTGGGCACGCTCACCATCATACTTGTATTCACATGTAAATCGTAGGCCATTCAAGCGTTTCAATACCTCAAGTACACTCTTGGTCGGTTTGGCAAGCATGGGCTCGACAGGGATACCAGGCTTCAAACAACAGTGTTTGTGGATTGTCTGCAATGGATAATTGAGAAGTGCATCGAGGACTGAATCGTAGGAGGGTACCTCACTGTATGCCTTCTTGACAACACCCATGGATGCATCGAGTTGTTCATCAAGTGGAAGTTGTTTCTTACCACAAAGCCTACGAGCAGTGTCCGGGTAGGCTTCGGAAGTATCATCCAACTTTCGAATCTCTACCAACTCCTCATCAGTCAATTCAACTACATTCTTTGGCTTTGTCAACACAATGGCATGTGCCAGACTCGTCAATACAGTGGTACCTGATACACCAATACGTAACTTGCCCTGTAATCCACGGATGATAAACTTTGCTTCATTGCCCTTGGCACGTACCAAGAGGGCTTTGATCTTATCAACTTTCCACTTTTGAGATCCACCGCCAGAAGTGTTGGCCTAAAGTGCATGTGTATCAGTTGTGTTAGTATCTAGGCAAAAGACATAAATGTGCACACAAAATCACACAGACTACTTACAATCTCCTTAAACACCATCAATACATCCTTACAACTCAACCTCTTCGGTCCACTCATCCTACCAAATCCAACCAACGTCCGTTGCTTACCCTTGGCAGTCATGGCCACACTTCCCAAATCACCTTCCTTTTCATACTTCTTCTTAATCATATTGGGTGCCGTGCCGGATGCCTCACCAATAGCCTTGATTAGGATGGAGTCACCCACGCCTAATTCAACATTGGCATGTTGTGGTGCCACTTGATTTGAACAGAGGTATAGTAATGTGTATAAGTCGGATCGTGTATCCTCTTCTGCCTTTTTACCTCCCTTTTTAGAAGAAGCGGCAGCAGATGGTTTGCTACTTTCCTTCTTCTTCTCATCCATATCTTTCATGTCCTCATCGTCATCATCTCGATCTCCACCACCATCCATCAACAATACCTTCCTAAACAATTCCGTCAACTTCTCCTGTATATCCAATCGACTACTAATTTCCTCAACGTCACTAAAGGTATCACATAATGCTGAATATAACGTACTATTACCGACCTTCCATAACTTTTGTGATGTGTCATGTGTATCTAACGCGGATGACATTATGTTTTGTAATTTGGTATTGGATTTCATTTGTGATGCTGATACGGATGATTTTTTAGATCCCTTGGTAGCGGGCGGCGGGGCCTTTTTACCGGTTATTGTCTTTTGTTTCTTGGCTTTGGGAGGCGATGTTGATGATGAGGATGAACTACTCTTGGTAGTTTCAGGTTTAGCCTTGGAGGCTTTGGCAACACGTTGGATAGTTGGACTGTCTGCCGGCTGAACTTCCTCTTCTTCTTCATCCTCATTCTCCTCTTCCTCCTCTTCGTCATCGTTGGCATACTCTTCTTCCTCTTCCTCGGACTCATCCTCCTCAAATTCCTCGGGTGCAGCATCACTATCACTATCATCATCATCAATAACACGTTTACGTGACTTTTTATCCCCAGCTTCGGCGGCAGCTGGCTTTTTATCATTACTATCATCAAATTCTTCCTCATCTGTATCCATTAAATCATCACTCTTCTTTTCCTTCTTAACCAACTTCTTCTTTTCCTTTGTAGGTTCATCATCATTATTATTATCAACTGGGGATAACTTCTTATCGGTATCACAATTTTCAACATTTTCTAAATTACTATTACTAGCACTTATTCCACCACTATTATCCTCTGCTTTTGTAGCAGCAGCACTACTTGAATCGGCAGCAGCCTGTTTCTTTAATCCACTTTTAATAGTACCCTGTAACTTCTTCTTGGGTTGGATTGCCTCCCCCGTCTTTTTAGATCTCTGTGTTTGTTAAATTATTAGGAAGAAAGAGTATAAAAATTATATGAGATTATGAACATAATGTCACGTAACAATAAACCTCCGACACATCCCTAATCCATAAATCCCTCTATATTCAATGCATACAATATATAATTCCACTGCGTATACATACACAATACCCAGTCTAATTCCCAAATTAAGTGATAAGGGTGCACCGTCTTAGAATTTATTATAAAGTTCAACACTCAATCTTTAACTTTACCCATACACCACAGTATAAAACAGTCCATGCACCCCATATTTTCAACACGATTCCTCTCGTACATACCAGCACCCCCCTAAACAATAATATATACCACGACATAGAATAGACGGTGCACCTAAAAAAAATGACCAAAAAAATTAATAATTGGTTTATATGTATATAAACTTACAGGCACTCCAAAGAAGGAGGTTAATGATTTCTGTCCAGGTAGTGGACTATTATCTTTCTTATCTTTTACCATTGTTGTTGTTTGTTTGTGTTGTATTATATTGGTGTATGTTTATGTTTTGTGTGTGTTACTGCAATAATTTGTCAAGATGTGTGTTATGTCAAAATATATATTTTATATAAATGACTGTAAAAAATGACGCGGCGTATATCCCAGTGATTGATGGTTGTGTGATTAATTAAGACTCTTGGATTGCAAATGTTTAAATAAAAGGCTGATACGGCGTAGGGCGGAATGATATGCTTTACTAACATAAGCTAAGAGTAATCACGCTCACACGGTGCATGCATGAGTTTGGCGAGTAAACTAAAAACATGGTGGCCTCTATACAAACAAAGATGCAGCGAGAGTGTGTGTTCTTTCAAGCGGCAGAGGAGGCAGAGGAGTAATCTTCGCCTGGATTGAGCTATTGTGTGTGATGTCAGAATGGCAGAGATGTGTAGTTATTGATCTAATTTGACAGCGTTGTGGCAATTATAGTTCGGCCGTGCATACCAAAAGTCAGTTCCTTTTGACTGCTTAGAAAAAAATGACATTGAATGAGGAGCAAGCCATCGCGATAGCAGAATTTGATGACATCATCCATCATATATAATGCTCTAGACTAGAGCAATTCTATAATCAAGCGGCATACACGAATTGCAATAGAATAGAATTCAACATCAAACATATCATTTACCAATCACTTACACCTTCCAATACTCACCATCCACATCATCTAAACTTTTCTCATATTCTCCCCATCAAAACATGAGTGAAATGGTAAAATTCATCGTTGATCTAAATCTATGTCTATCACCACTAGCAGCCAGGGCAGGATATCCAATCCATTCATTTTGCAATAGTCGAAATATACCCCAGGCAACCAAGTTAGATATATTACGGATACTTATTCGAGCATATCCTGAATCATTACATCGTGAAAGTAGTGCAAGTTATCTACCGATACATTCTGCTGCACAGTGTCAATCTGACGATTTTTGTCGATTGCTTATTGATGCTTATCCTGGTAAGAGAGACAGTTTTGAAATGTATCATATGCATGTATTTTGCACTTATCTTATGCTCACAACTTATGCATACACATATATTTGTGAACATATAGAAAGCATCAAAATTGGAACACAATACGGTCAGCTACCATTATATTTAGCATGTCGAGAAGGCAATGTTTCTGCTATGCAATACCTCTACAAGGTGTATCCAGAAGCAATCAATAAACAAAGTGATACCGGAGTATATCCTTTACACGGCTCACTCTACGGTTCAGCAGGAGAGAAGCAAATGAAAGTAGTTACATTCCTACTTCGAAATGAACCAAGCTGTGCATCACGAACTACCGCAGAAGGTGAACTACCATTACATATTGCATGTAATGGTAGTCGAAAGAAGATTAGTATTAACGTCATTAGTCTTCTATTTGATACATATCCCGAAGCGATACATGTTACAGATCGTGTTGGTAAATTAGCATTAGATATTGCCAAGGAATCGAATCATGAAGAGGCAAGTTCATTCCTAACGAAACAGATGAGTGACTTTTCATTACATGCTGCAAGAGTTAATGATCCTACTTCTACACCATTTCTACTTCATGATGCAATACTGAATGATGTATCGTTGGGTGTCATTAAGTTACTAACGGAGAGATATCCTGGCCTAGAAAAGGTGGCCAATAGTGATGGGATCTATCCTTTACATCTAGCTTGTGAATTCAGCTCAGTTGAAATGGTTGAATACTTGGTAGAGCTTGATCGAAGCTATTTGGCTACATGTGACAATAGCAACAATTACCCTCTTCACTTTGCATGTCGTGGAGGAAAGAAGGACAATGTACAATACTTGTTGCAAACAGAAGCAGGAGGAGCTGTATCAGAGAGAAACGATGATAATAAGTTGGCAATGGAGCTACTTATTGAGGCTGGTTGTGATGATACCGAAACTATTTGGTGTATGCTAATTGCTTATCCAGAGACGGTATTGAATTATTGAGTAGAAGAGAGACAGAGGATAGACGTTGGTGAAAAAGAAGTGCTGCTAGAATGTATATAGAAATGTGTATGTATAATGTGTGAAATATCTGTAATTGTAACCTAAGTGTTCTCCTAAATACCATCGTCATACTTATGCTAAAGATCTATGCCATTCTTGCCACACTAGTCTGTGGTCTATCACACGATACTTCTCTTTTTCTTCTCCTCTTAGTCGTCTGCTGTTTGCTACCTCTGCATCTTTTCAGACTTTGCAAAAGTCCCTTTAATCCTGTTGACTGATGAGCATTATATATGTTATCATTCACCCATTTTTCTTGCTGCTTTTCAATCTCAAGTTTCATGGCAAAGTGTTCTCCGTGCTTCCGGGTTCATTGTCCTGAGAGGCACTTGTTCAATATACATCATCTCATCATAGAATGCTTTTTGATCATCTCTATTCACCTGTTCAGTACACAATATCTCGTCATAGAAAGCTTCTTGATCGACAATGGAGATTGATTTGTCAGACTGTGAAATATCTAGGCCATTGAATTGCAATCCTCTAGGAGAGCATAGGTAGGGCAGAGGAAGAGTTCGAATACGATGTATGGGCGGAGGAGCGAGTATCTTGACGATGAGAGCATCAAGTATCAAGTGCCCTCCTCCATCTATCACTCTCCATATCAAGCATAAAGATTATCAATCTATATTATATTAGTAATCTTTAGAATAGGCATTGATATATCTATACAGTTATCACTAGCTTCATCGGAGACAAGATACCTCGAAGATACCACAATAATGTTGCCAATAAATAGAATGCAAAGGCAAAGAAGAAGATCTTATTCTGCAGTCTTGCCCTGTGCAAATCCTGCCTCGTTACGTAGAGAATCAATGATCCTCATATTCTGGCTACTCATATTCCGAGAGGCTATCTCCAACAGCTGCTGGTCTGATATCCGCCTCATCGGTGACTCACTGGTAACTTCTCGAGACAGTGAAGTAGCGGCTGCTGCTGCTGCAGCCGATGGAGTTCTCGTAGTCGAAGACAACTGTGAGAGGAGCGAGTCCAATTCACCTTGCGGAGGCAATCCATGCCGATCTTTAGTCAAATTATCAAGAAGGGCCTGTGTCTGCAAAGATGTGGCATGGGAAGCAGCTTGTTCGGCTCTGTTGCGAGCAATGAGGGATCCAAGGAGGGAGCTTGTGGGAGGGGCTCTCGTAGGTGATGGATCCCTCATGCTAGCCAGCGCTCGTTGCCTAGCCAAACCATCAATTTCTCGGGATAGCGCCAGACTACTCAATGATGACGTTGCTGCTTCTTGACGAGCCGGTGAAGCAGCAAGCTTGGAATACAAGTCCTCCGCACCCCCAATTGCAGAACTAGCACCACGCATTGAGGACGAAGGAGGAACGATCCCCCTCAATAAAGCCTCTTTTAGTAAAGTCTGTTCAATATCTGCACGTGTAACATCTGAACCAAGACTTCCCATGTTATCTCGTTCAGTCCGATGAGCTACTGGTGGTGGTGGCGGCGGCGGCGGTGGAGGAGCTCGTAATGCCTGTGTCAGGGCTGGACCTCCAGCAGCTAACAAAGCTAGGGTGCTTGTCGGCAACGTTTTCAATAGTTCTGGTGTCAACTCTGAGATGGGAGGAAGCGCAGCAGGAGCAGGTGGTGGTTGCCTTGCCTGCTGAGATGCCTTGATAGCTCGACTTAATGCCACCTTATCAGTCAAATCCTGAACTCGGAGTTCACTTGCTACTCTGGCATCCATGGCTTTAGCTAGTAGCTCCAGCTGGAGACGTTCTGATTCATCCATCTCGGGTGCCCTAGAATCCCGTTGTTGATGAGGTGCCGCAGTAGACATTCGTACAAGATTGCCAAGATTAGGCATGTTACTCATAGAGTGAACAGTCGGTGGCCTTATGGCAGGAGCTGTAGGCTTCCTCCCAATGAGCTGTTGTTCAAGTTGATGGCGTTTCGTCTCATACTCAGCTAAATGAATACGAGGAAATCCTGCGGTAACTGACGACGGCACATGAGGAGCCGTATATTGGGGTGACGTAGAAGTCCTCATTCCCATGAGATGCTGAGCAGTAGAATGATCTTCGAAAGTAAATCCTCCCATCTTTCTTCCTTCTCCACTGGACTTGGCCTTCTTCTTTTTACCACCCTTACCTTCCATGGGGGCACCGTGCTTCCTCTTCTTGGCCCATGTATGGCCAATAGTTGCAACGATTGCTTCTGGAGGATTGTGACGAAGTACAGAGTGTAATATACTCATACCATTTAGTTCTGGACACCGGACGAGTTTTCGACATAATGCTTGTAACTTGGTAGGATTCTTGTATATCAAGTATGCTAATGCTTTCCAATCGCTATTATTGATGATGGAGAGAAGTAAAGTCAACTGAGATACATCCTTGGCCGTTAGTTTTGTCTTTGATGTCATGGTAGGCATAGGTATTTGAAGATCGAGAAGCTAATTGTGAGAGTATAGGATTGGTCAATGGCCTTGGCCTATGGCAAATGATGTTTGGTTTCGGATAGAGATTAGACATGAAGTAGCTATCAAGAGCCCCCCTCGGGGTTCGTGTTCATTTGAGTTCGAGGCAATTCTAAGATACCGGGGTTCTTAGATGTAGGCTAGCTATTCATACACCGGTGTTCTCAGATGCACAAGATGACTTACATTATTGCGCAGAAACTGACCACTAAGATGAGAAACCGACAATTAACGAGTAGAGTAGACCAGCTACTCGGCTATTAACATCTTGATAACTGCCCACGGCAGGGTATCATCCCTTTAGAAGATGGAGGATATGTTTACATGTCTAACAGTGAAGCAGACGATGGCAAAGGTGGTGTATATGGGCTCTACTTCAATTCAGAGGCCGTCAGAGGGTGAGATAACCGAATACAAGGCTTTATTAACAGGCACTACAGACAACTGCGGGGGCGGTTTGACACCTTGGGGAACTTGGGTCAGTTGTGAGGAAGAGTCAGATGTAGGACAATGCTGGCAAGTTGGTCCGGATGGTCGAGCTGAGGAAACTGTGCTAGGTGAAGAAGGAGGTAATTATGAAAGTGTGGCCGTGGATGATAGAGTATACGATCGTCCCGTCTTCTTTACAACCGAAGACTCCTCAGATGGAGCCTTGCGTCGTTTCATTGCTTCTCAACATGGATGGGATACTTTGCATTCAGAAGGTGAACACTCTTACCTCCACCTGTTAGAGGAACATTCGAATGGACAACTAGTTTAAGTACTGGAAGGGATAGTGCCGAGAAATACTTCCCGAATAGTGAGGGAATCCAAAAGTACATGAGGGTAATGTATACTTCATGTCCAAGGAGAAACAGATTATGATCATCTTGAATCAAGAGAATATGACTTGGACATCCGAGAAGACAGGCAAGAAGTTCTACGGTGAGGGATCATTTGGTGGTCAACCTGATCAGCACGTCTTTGGTCCGACACTAAAGTACATTTACTTTACCGAGGATGGTTCGTCTGATCCAGGTGTTTATGCTCGGTACGGTGATGATGGGACATACTTCACAATGTTCCAAGCAATCAGTGGTGGTCTCCATACAGATGATGAAACGATTGGTATTGCCTTGAGTCCTGACGGGAAGCGCTTCTATGCTGGATTTCAAGAGGGCTACATCTTTGAGTTTATGAGACAAGACGAGCTACTCAAAATTTAGATGAACTTTGCCATCTATTGTAAGAGATTATGTACAGGTAGATTAATAATGTATAGACAGACGAATAACAACAAATTAAAGATGTATCCTGTTAGACATTACTCAGTTTATACACAAGCTTCTTTCAAGCACTTCCGAGGTATACAGCTATCTAGATTCTAGAGGTAAGTGATAGGAGGATGAGAGATATTGTTCTCAATATACATGCAAGTGATGTATCTCGTGTCCACTCCCTGACTCTATATCGTCATCAATACCGGCGGGAGAAGTGTCAGAATCTTTACTCTCCGTACTGTATGATGTAGATAATGTTGACGCCGCCGATAGTCGATTACTCTCATTCTCCTTCTTCTTCTTTGCAACAGCATACTCCTCCTTATCAACATTCTTCCTTGCCTTTAATGTCAGTATCGGTATCCACACGAACAAGTCAACACAATTCACCCACAATACACGATGTCTCGACGGTATAATCCAATATGTTATACAATGTACAATTGGCCAAAACTTTAATGATGTTAACATTACATTCTTTATTCGATTCTTTACATTATTGAAACTTGCTTTGATACTCTCTCCATTTAATAAACTAATTGCCATTATATAGATTGAAAATTTAATTGAACAGTATATAGATTGATCCATTAGTATTTTGTATAAACGATTGGTTATGCCAAATGTTACTTCGTCTAATGGTAGTATTAAATCACTAAATTAATAATAATGCACTGGAGTACCAAAACAAAGACCCACAAAGCCGTTCTTGAGTGTTCTTGATATGTCAAAGTTGAATATATCTCTTCTTCCTTGTAGTATAGTTTGTGATATCCAATCTGATATTAGATATATGACTGTATTTATAATTGTTTTGGTAATTATTGGGTGTGTTTGTAATGTTGATTCATAGTATGACCATATATCAATTGGCAATTGTATGAAAATTTGTTGTAGAATTGAGATACTACTATCATTGTTGTTATAGGGCGGAAGGTATCTTCGTATCGTATAGCCTTCATATATAGTAGATAGAAAGACAAGTTGGAATATAATCAAGGCAACTAGTATTATCAACTGCCGTCTTTTCATTGTACGTGGAGTATATTGATACCACCGTAGAAAAGATAAGAGATGAAAGTTTGATTTTTCGGGTCGTTAATTGCAATAATGCAACGACGACGACGCCTCGGAAGCATCAGGATAGTAGATGAGAGACTACAGTTCTTCCCATAACGCTCCCCCGATAGAGCCGCAGAGTAAGGAACACACAGTAAGTACAGTTCGAAGTTGGCCAAAAATGACAAGTCATTTTCATGGTTCGCATCAATATCAAATGGTGCTAAAAGATCGCCGCCAGCGCCAGGTTTGCATGCAATCACAATAACATCAAACAGTAGCCTTATCTCTGTTAGATGATGTTAATGTTTCGCCAGTAGATGATATTGCCTCTCATAAACTGCAATCCTCTAGGAAAGTCAGGATAGGTAGGGCAGAGGAAGAGGAGTTCGAATTGTAGTACTATATGGGCTGAGGAGTGAGTATCTTGACGATGACGATGCATCAAGTATCAAGTGCCCTCCTCCATCTCTATTATTCAAGTATCGTCGTCAAAGATCTATAGCATAATAGTTATATAATCAGAATAGAGGATAAGCATTGGTATATCTATAAACAGCTACCACTAGCGGCGTCGACAAGATACCCGAAGATACCCACGATAATGTTGCCAATAGTATGCAAAGAAGAAGACGATAGCACATCGTCATCATCGTCTCCAGTAGTACATTTCTCACCGATACTAATAACATCTATTCACAATAGACCTACAACAGACGAGGATGATATACCAGCATTATATTACACAGCACGAGATATCAATCAATTCAAGTACGAGATCGTCTATTTGTGAGTGCTTGTCAGCGCTTTAAGAATTGGAGAGAAGATCGTAAGCAAATGGCAGCCATGTATAGTATTGAGAAAGTAAAAATTGTAGTGACAGTAATAATGAGAGTAGTGATTGTATTGCAACAATTGATATTGAATCATTAGTTCAGCAGCAAAGAAAGATACCCAAAGCAGCATAATAAGAGAGAGAGGCAGTAGAGTAGATAGTTTCTCTTCAAAGAACGAAGAAATACTATGATATGTGAAAGATGTAGGGATATTGTCATGTAATGAGTGAGAGGACTGTAGATGTAAAGTAGTTATGTATTTGCAATATGGAGATGCTCTGAATCGATGCAATAGAGATAAGGTATATAGTAAATAGGAGTAGTAGAGTAGGGGGGCAGAGAGAATACATTTACGAGGAGAAGATGCGGAGAGAAAAACCTAAATGTTCTATTTGGTTATTTTAAACTACATCCACTTCACTCGAACATTAGACTGGCACAATGTGTATTGTCTTTTCAATTGAATGGTAGTCGATCAGCCCTTCCATACTAGATGATATTTGACATTGTTTCCTCGTTGCGTTTTGCAACAGTTTGACCACCTCGAGATCTGAATTGGAGAAGATTGCATGCTCTAAAGCAGACATGCCATCTTGATCTTCTAGTTGAACACATGATGGATTTGCCTTGATAAGTGTTGTGACTACGTCTAAACTTGGTGGTGATAGTTCTGTCTTCTCATCATCGTCTCGTTCGAACAACTCGCATTGTGTATCACAAGCCATGTGTAGCGGTGTCTTCCCATCTATATCTTGGACGCAACAACCTTGTGGATATGCAGCAACTAATAACTGTATTGATGCTAAATCAGCTCGTGTTCCTGTGCATATGTGAAGTGGCAATCTACCTAAACAGTCAACACATTGTGGTGCCTCGGGTACCAACTTGAGTAAACAGCTTACGATTGCTTCTGGAGGGTTGTGACGTAGTGTAGCATGTAATATACTCATACCATTTAGTTCCCGGCACTGGACGAGTTTTCGACATAAAGCTTGGAACTTGGTAGGATTCTTGCATATCAAGTATGCTAATGCTTTCCAATCGCTATTATTTATGATGGAGAGAAGTAAAGTCAACTGAGATACATCCTTGGCAGTTAGTTTTGTAGTAGACGATGACATGATATTGGTATTTGATATGGGATGATCGATAGCTGATATGTCGATGTTGTTGAGAGTATGAATTGGTTAAATTATGGCAGAGTATATTGCGAGCCTTGAAGCAAATTATTGCAATGCAATGCACAAGATGTAGAATAGCAATGCGCACAGAGACATATTTTGATGCGAGGAGGGCCCTCGAGGTTCGGGCTCGAAAGAGTTCGAAGCAGTTCCAGCCTATAAAAAAGATACCGGGATTCTCAGATGCACATCTTTTCAGTGTCTGATGATGAGAATAGACATGAAGTAGCTTGTTGATATGCGAGCCCCCCTCGGGGTTCGTGTTCATTTGAGTTCGAGGCAATTCTAAGATACCGGGTCTTAGCAAATAAATGGCTACGATACCAGAGTTCTCAGATGCATGTCGCTTTCATTCGTAATGACTTACATAACTGCGCAGAAACTGACCACAAGATAAGAAGCCGACAAAGTCATGATAGCCTCACGATCTGATAGACCAGCTACTCGGCTATTAACATCTTGCCAGAGACACAACTAAATCTAATACACTCTCATTATTCTAACGACTAGATCTAGCTAATGCTATGATACACATGATATGAACAGTTTCTAGCAGTTAGCAGATCAAACTCCATAGCAACAAACACAACATCAACACCACAAGATATAATATGAATATGAGTTCATGTAAATGTATTCCTCCTATACCAGTACTAACATACATCACAAATGGTATAGATATCTCACAGACCGACAAGTCTATCTCCATCGCCGATCAAGAGGCCTTCTACGATGAGGTCATGTATGGTGAATCGAGCAAGTCATTGGTCAATAGAGATGATCAAGAAGCATTCTATGATGAGATTATTCGAATAGAACAAGTACCTCTCAAGGACAATGAACATCATACGCCTCGTGAACTCTTCGCTATGAAACGCAGGAAAGAAAGGCAGCATGAGAAATTGGTCAACGATACCATATTGCAAAAGAAGAATAGACAATCAAGAGTGTCAATTTCAAGACTGTTTCGTAATTCTAGATTGCAAGGTCTAATAGATCATATTAGACTTAGACATGTGTCACTTAAGAGATATAAGAAAAAGAGCAACAAGCAGCAGCAAGTGAAGATGCCGATCCTTTGTAGGGGCAGTACTGTAGATTTGGAAATGGAAGAAGACAGTTTCTTCATGATACAAGCGATCGGAGCGCATTGATCTTTGAATACTATTAGTAGTAGAATTGTACATAAGGTATGCTTAAAGCAACCGTTCAACCATCTTATCAACTCTTTGTTATATAATATCATCATCTATCCTTAGCCTTAGCATCGTGTGGCATTACCAATCTAATAAGAGGCTGGGCTTTGAAGAATTGATCCAATTTAGAATATCTTTCACGAAACTCATCACGAAGCTTAACATTGTCAACTACCTCCAAAGGATACTTCGTGGTATATTCCTTGTTATATAATGATACTAAGTCGTATCTTTTTCCAATAATGTCGTAGATTATAGATTCAAGCTTCTCAAGTCCATCAAGATGTTGCATTACATCATTCCGAATTAGTAGTATAGGATATGGAACACGAGCAGTTAAGAATTGTTCAAACTGACTCCGAATACCAAAGGGATCAGGGTCAGGATGGGCAAGGAGCTCCTCGAGAGTGTTGAACTTTGGAGATGATTTATCATTGTGAAGTAACCTCGCCATGTTGGGATTCTTATCAAGCTGCAACAGAATCGACTCATGTCTTTGAATATGAAACATTATAAAAGTTGTGAGAATCCTTTGATTATGAACAAAGCGGGGGATATACTAGAACTATCAATACTTACATTGAGCCATATATGTACAGACAAAGCTGTGGTGCCCGACTAGGATCTTCTTCACTCATGATTGGATACGGATAATGACCGAGGCTCATCAATTCTTCCTCTTCATTGGTTGGTGAAGGATAATCATCAGTCTGTTGAACGAGATGTTTTCGTATATGCTCTTCCGATACTCCACCATGTGATGCTACCCATATTTTGCCGGAAAGGTAGTCGACCAAGTCCGATTCTTCTACCATTGGCTTAATCTGTACCTTCTCTCCAGCATGTGAAAGTGAAGTTGGGCATGACGATGATGAAGAAGTGGATCGCACATGCCGATATGGTAATGATAACTGAACATTGCTCTCCTTCTCCTTCTTTGCCAACTGTAGTCTGATGGGATGATTCAATTGACGTTTCCTCAATATATCAAAATCAATTGTAAAGTCTTCATACACATTGTAACAGTCTTCGTATGTAATTCCTACTCGTATCAAACCATGTTGTTGAAAGACTTGTAAGTCATACGGATATGATACTTCTTTCTCTGATCTGTATTGTCTCTTCCATTTTGACGATTTGACTTCCTCTGGACTATCAATCTCAGGCCATGTGTCGAATACATCTACTCCGAAGGTACACCCGTTTAACGTCCTGATATTATCGTCCTCTTCGTCTTCATTGTTATCATCTGTTATTGGGCAGAATATGTGTAGCACTATTGGCACTGGTCTATAGACACGTCCATGTTCGACAGCATCCTCTCCATCAACATTAACATTCCGTGTGTGAGCAATTGATAGGAATGATCTAGTTTTGATACCATCGTTACTATCATTATTATCAAATTGAATCTCCTTGAATGGTGTACCACCATACGGCTCATTCATATTCCTCATTGGTAAATCACCATATAGCAACATACAAACTCCATCACCTTGATCAATATCATATGATAATATAACTAGTGGATCAAGACTGTATATCAATAAAAGTATATCTCCTTTGCCATTGTTGTTTGACGAGAAAACTAACGGCGTCCAATTCTTCTCTACCTTGGCTGTACTATGCCCACAAATTGTCAACATTACAACCTTTCTCTGACCATGATGATATAACCACATTTGTCGTTTCATATACGATGAATAAATAGCTATTTGTGATCCTTTCCAAAGTATTACTCTTTGATCTTGACCTCGCCATTTTTCCTTAATTTCTAATTGTTGATTTGTTATATTGTTTAATTGTTCATTTGTTGTATATTCAACTTGTGAATCAACCTTTGTTATACCTAATTCATCTGTTATTAATATGTGGCATATGATTTTCTTGTTGGATCTTGTACCGTACATTCTTCTATCGTTAACAATCTCCCATGCTTTTTTATTATCGTCTTTCCAATTAAGTGACATTGCAGAAGAGTTGACAATATGTTTATATCGCAATCCATCCGCATTACAACTATCTATTGAACCCATTGTTACACTTGCTACATGCTTGTGTGGTAATGGACCTACATTATATCGTATCGGTGGTGCACCTAATTGAAAATCCTGTGTATTGTTGACAAATAACTTTACAGCTTGTTTGATATCATTACTTTGGTATGTATTCTTAGGATTTCTTTTGTTGTTATTACTGGTCGGTGGTTTATAATCATATGATAATGTAGTAACCAACGGTACATATTGCGGTGGTGGTGGCGAATTATCACTTTTGAAGTAGGTACAATAATAAAATATCGCAGTGCATCCTATCAATAATAGAATGGTTAGATAACTTTGTGAACTGTTTTTCCTCCCACTCATGGGCTATACTGTTGTGAGATGTGATACTATATATATGAAAGTGCCCTCTACTCCGTCACACTATTGTATATACCGTAAGGAACGCCAATCAGCCGCCGCCACTGCCACAAAAAATACAAAGTAACAACTAATAACAATAATCCAAAATGTATTTGTAAGCTGTATTAGTAGGATACCCGAGGATTACATCTGCAAATCTCTTGTTAACCCCATCAATGAGAAAGAACTTTTCTCCCCTGGGAATATCAATGATACCGTCTGCGCGTTCTTGCGCTGCGCTCATGCTCAAGTAGAGCTCAGAATCCCAGGGGAGGTATCTATTAGGGTTAAAATGATGTGACAAAGTCATATCTCGCATCTTCAAGAGATTACCCTTCGCGTCTCAAACAGCAAAAAATTCCAGCAATGAACAATTAGGAAGAGGAAAAGGGATCAAATGCCTTAACATACATACAGCTGGTTGGCATCACAAATCATTCTACGGATAGGATTGGTCATAATAAACTGGTATTATTCTCATCTACTTACATATCCTTGCCATCCACTGCCATTGCAATTGCAATAGAAATAGATAGACGACACAACGAGACGACAAGACGATGCCATTCGACGATTGTTCATCCATCTCCATCGGTCCGCTTGAATATCAAAACGACGATGATTGTTCGGGCGTATCATGGGACGAAGACCTCTCTCGACAACTGGAGAACTCCCTTGCTAACATTACAACTAATACTAGAGATGATCTCGAAGACGACCTCGAAGACGACGCGCCCACCATAACTAGCAGTATCGGATGTGGCACGACGACGAACGGTAGGAGGACACCAGCCTCACATCGTCAAATGTTAATGCGTCTACCAGCCGCATCGGCATCACGACAAGAGGTGAATGAACTAGTACTCGCCCTACTCCGAGAGAATGAAGAGAAGGATCAAGAGCTCATCTCTCTCAAGATACAACTTGCAAAGCAGAAGGAGAAGTTCGATGCATTATCGAACAAGTTGAGTAAATGTCAAGTTGATCATGAGATATACAAGGCCGCTGCCGCTGCAACTAATATGGCACAGCAACATCAGCAGAATGCAACAGCATCATCATCGGTACATTCATCTATTACTGCTCCTCCTCGAAGGAGGAAACCTGAGCGACGATTCTCTCTATCCGGCATAAGCGGTAGTCTCAACAGAGGCAGCGGCGTCGTTGTCGGTGGACTAAGTAGCAGCTTCACCTCAAAGAATAGCAACAATGGATCAATGCAAATGCTAATCGATTCAAACGGTAAGCTCATGGAAGAGAATAAACGTCTAGAGGTATCAGTGGCTGGAATACGACGATCATATCAAAGTTATATCAAGTTAAGTGTCCAGAGTGAGAGTACTGATAAGGATGTTATCGATCTATTGCAACAGGAGGTTGCATCATTACGTACACAGTTGAACCTACCCCCAACGGCTGTGGTAGGAGTACCTTCATCATCGTTAGAGATGAAGAACCAAACGACGATTCGTCAATCATATACTACCCAGCCTTCCTCGTCAGTGGACACATATACTATCGATGAACATAAAGAAGACGAACAACATCACCAAGATTATACTATTACACAACAGGACGGAGATGAGATTACCGAAGATGACTTGTATAATGATACAGGAGAAAATGAAGACGAGAAGAAGAGTACAAGAGACTTCTGTAAATCAGAGTCAGAACTACTAGTTGATTTTAATAACACCAAGAGACAAGTTAAGAGGAGAAGTTCAATGTCTAGTGCCCCGCTTAAGTGGCAAAGTCAGATACGACATCCGTTATTTGATGGTTAAAGTTAAAGAACACAAACCGCCTATCTAATTCTAATGTCTATCTGTTCCTGTTCATAAGAGTTCATCGTCAATACATCACCTCATCTTCCATATTTAAGGCCTTCAACATCTTCACAACTGCACACCTATTAAGTGTCTCTTCGTGCTCCCGACCTAAGTTCATCCACAACTGCACAAAGACACTTAATCATAAAAATATCAAGTGGGTCATCGTGACAGTCATTTAACGATTTCAACTCCAAACAGAGTTTTCTAATTACATGAAAACTTAAGATGGTATCTTTAGACAAATGCTCTACTGTATCAACTGATTATTATCGTACACCTCCTGCCAACACAGAAGAATTCGAGAACAAAGAGCATCGTCATGAACTACCGACAACAACAGAGGCCACCATAGGTATTAGATAGACGATTAGAGTACCTCTAGATGATTGCATATTCTCTTTAGTTGTGGTTAAGCTGTGCTAATACCTCTGTATCATCAAAATGGATCAACCATCGCCATTTGCCAGTAGAATGCTTTCTGGAAGTATCGGCAGCCTAATTTATGTCTTGGTATGTTGTAGTACTTTTGTATCACAAGCGTGATATAGATTGCTGATATATCTGACTATATCATCATTATCTCTCTCTTTTTGTAGGCATTTAATCCACTAGAGGTTGTAAAGATACGAGCTCAAGCTTCCTTTCCAAATAATAATAATATATGCACAAAACTTGCATCGTCGTCGTCCAATAGAGGTACATTCAACACAATCTTGTCAATTTACAAAAACGAGGGGAAAGCTGCACTATTTACTGGAGTGAAACCTACATTACTAGCGGCTATACCAAATACTGCAATATATTTTACCGCCTATGATGAGATTACGATGCATCTGCATAGATATCATCATACTGCAAATAAGAATGAGAACAATCCGTCAACAACATCATCATCAGATCGGTTATATATCCCACTTGTGGCCGGAGCTAGTGCTCGGGTAATTGCTTCATTTGCGACAGGTAATAGATTGTTGTTGCAATAGACTAGTCTGTGCTGCATATGCAGACTCGAACATGTGTATTTCTCACCGCCTCCTTTCTCATATTACCTCTTCACCACAGCTCCTTTGGAATTGATACGTACGAGACAAGTTAGTTCTGGTAATAGTAATGGCAGTATTCTTGACGAATTTAGACATATACTGAAGAAGAATGGACCACTTTCGATGTATCGTGGACTAGGCCCGATGATACTAAGAGACGTCCCCTTCTCAAGTATATACTTCGTCGGTTTAGAAACATGTAAGCAGCAACTGTCAGAATCAAACATTCTGAGTAATAATGTAGTTATGCAGTCAGGTTTAGCTGGTCTCGTATCGGGTCTATTTGCCACCATATTGACTACCCCATTTGATGTTGTAAAGACTCGAAGACAACAAGTCGGCAGTAGTTCAAGTAGAAAACAAAGCACATTCCAATCTCTACAGCAAATAGCAAAAGAAGAAGGCTTCTTTACAGGACTATGGAAAGGAAATACGACGAGAATGATTAAAGTAGCACCCGGTTGTGCACTGATGATAAGTTGTTATGAGCTCGGAAAGAAGTGGCTTAGCTGAAGAATTATATGATATGATCATGTACATATTGTATTCAGATTTGTAAAACTAAATTGTATACATTGCAAGTACAGTATTTCTGGCTTTAGGACTACAAAGCATGATCTAGCATGATCTTACACTATTATACAGCAAAGCGAACAATCTGCAATTCAACAAAAGCCTACATGGCAATATGGCAGTGATATGCCTGTCCCTTCTCTCTTGACTTGCATTCATTACTTGATGCCCGAGCCAATATCATACTCTTCAACTTCCTCCTTCATCCTTGAAGCAGTCTTCAAAGTCGTCTCATAATCTTCAGTTAGCAATTCCAACTCTTTCAATTCAGAAGTAGTAGAACTTGAGGAGGAGGCTTCCGTTTCCGATTCTTGCATGTATGCTTCTTCTTCTACTTGTCGATAGTTACCTCCAGTAGCAGCTTGATGAATCGATTGTTCAAGTTTAGTAAACTTTTAAGATGGTTTACTTCTTGTTTTAGTTCTGTGTGAGAGGCAAGATTGCAGAGGGTTAGTGCAGGGCTATCAAGAAAAGAAGTTAAGCATATGATATGCATAACTTACCATTCACTTCATTCTTCTTACTTTGTAATTCATTAACTAAATGCTTATAATCATCCCATGTTAGTAAATTCTTCATAATCTGCAACTTGTCAATATCTTCACTTATTGCCTTGGGTCTCGACATTGATAGTTGATGCTTGTACTTATCCCATGTAGACTGGTTAGATGATAAGGTATCCAAATATTTCTTGGGCATATCATCAGTCACTTCTTCAGTATTAATGGCAAGTGTATCAAGATACTTAATTGATTCATTCTTGGTACGTGATACATGTACCGGATGATGATGTTGCTTGTACTGTTGTTCTTGATAGTAACGATTGGCACTCTCTAGCTTGAAATCATCTCTCGGCGTTTTGGTAGCTTGGGGCTTCTCATTCGATTGTAATGAGGACGACGATGATGGTGGTCCTAGTAACACTTGTGAATATTCACTCCAATCTGCTACTACACTCTCATCGTCTTGATCTTGACTAATGTTATAATCATCTTCATAAGTGCCCATTTCATAATCTTCAAGGAGAGTTGACCAATAGACCAATCCGCCATAGAACCAAGTACCCAAAGATACTATTGCAAGGGGTATCCAAAGTGATTTACGACGGAGAATTTCAATTGCACCAACGTTATATGCTCCTCCATGAATACCATTGGATAGAGTATCAATACCTGGTATATCATATGTTAATGACGTTGGATCGAGTAAAGGATTGAAGGGTAATTTAGCTTGTGCAGGTAGATATGCATTTGCAATACGTGGACGAAGAATAATAGATAGACAACATGTCGTTACGATTGATAGGAGTTGTTTGTTGTCAATGTCATCTTGTTTTTGTTTTGTCTTTGTTGTAAATGGTAGTAACTTGGCCTTGCTGAACTTTGATAGTAGAAGGCCAGTTTTATTGTAGGGTGCATTGGTTGTTGTTATTGTTGTTGTAGGAGTTCTTAGCTTGCGCAGGGGGATTGCAACATTTCGTAGAGATAATTGAAAGGCATCGGCACCGTAAAGTGATATTAGCAGTAGTAAATGATATGTTTTCATGATGGTTTAGGCATTTGACATTAGCATTGCTTTAGTTGATGGATATATTGTGAGCGAGCAGATGGCATGTGTCTTTGCTAAAATTGAGAGCTCCTGTTGCTCGCTACTATTTTATAAAACAGGAAGGTATTTATTCTCTATTGTGATAATTATACCTTGCTATAATTGAAATACATGTATTGTCATTGGTAATGGTCAATGGTATCCTAGAAATCTAAAATGTCAACAAAAATAACTAAAAATAAGCAAGATGGTGCTCTCGTAATAATCGGCTCTATCTCATAATTATATACGCCGACAAAGCAAACCGATATCAAGATGAGACCATATAATATTATACTACCATTTACTCTGCTACCGACAGTATCGGTGGCCTTTCAAGTAGCGCCACCATCCGTCAAAAAACAATTACTAATACATCACATGTCAAAATTTGATAACAACAATGTACAAGACAAACAGCTAATCATACCAACTAAACAAAAAGGTCTACAATCCAAACTACATATATCACAATTATCAACATTAACACAACTGAAAAAAGATGAACGTATCAAATTTAATAAGCAGCGGCTACTCAAGATTGGTATTTCATTCTGCTCTGCATTTTTGACGG
>Ga0214478_100391_pt1 | contig 25832 bp, 17 predicted proteins | sample M1_20Mar14CPVII9_2_FD_178001 | JGI IMG/M metagenome (GOLD analysis project Ga0214478, IMG submission 178001) | Marine eukaryotic communities from Monterey Bay, California, United States - M1_20Mar14CPVII9sort6BwellD7 | ecosystem: Environmental > Aquatic > Marine > Unclassified | place: USA...
TCGCCAAGACAGTAGTGGCACCTATTGAGAGGATAAAACTATTGATGCAGCTTAAGTTTTCAATAGATACTCGATCTACAAAGGTATCAGGATCTGCTACTAGTAGTAATACTTCAACTCCTGCAAATACAAAGAATTATGGCGCTCTTCAGGTTGCAAAGAGGGTTTATCAGAGACAAGGTATATTGGCATTTTGGAGAGGCAACACGCCTAATGTAATTAGACAAGGCGGAACATCTGCAATGAACTTTCTCTTAATGGACTGGTATAAGAATGCAATATCGCCTCTATTAGTGTGGAGTCTTTGTTTACCATCCAATAATGATGCTAAGATACGACAAAAACGACGAGCAATTCTATCTTCATTTCTCTCTGGTGGATTGGCCGGGGGTACAACTACGACAGTTTTATATCCGGTAGAGTTTGTTCGTACTCGATTAGCAATGGATGTAGGTAGAGGAACAGTAGATGCTCCAAGATTATATCCTGGCGGAATGAAGGATGTCTTCAAAAGTATATGGACAGTAGACGGTTGGAGAGGACTATATCAAGGATATGGAATTGCACTTGGCGGAGTTGTATTGTATAGAGCACTTCATCTTGGAGGGTATGATGCTTTGAAAACTGAGATATTACATAGAAGAGGACTTGGAGAATGGCAACAAAGCAAAAAGTCAACATGCGATACGATAGGAATACTACCTGAATCAGGTCTGACAATATGTGAACGATTTCTTGCAGCTCAAGTTGTTAGTGTTGTCGCTGGAACTGTATGCTATCCCATCGACAGTATTAGAAGAAGATTGATGATGCAAGCAGGCCTACCGAAGGATGAAAGATTGTACCGCAATTCATTTGATTGCTTTCAAAAAGTAATAGCTGCGGAGGGTATTAAAGGGTTTTATCTTGGCATTGGTCCTAACTTGGTTCGAAGTTTTGGTGCTGCATTATTACTTGTTTCTTATGATGTCTTCCAGGATAAGATATCAAATGAGTGATACCAATGTACTGACTGATTATATAGTTGAAACTAATCACTGTAAACTAAACATGTAACACAAATCAACCAAGCCATTCTTTGAAGAAATCGTCTCCCTTATCATCCACCACGATAAATGCAGGGAAGTCTTCAACATCGATCTTCCAAACTGCCTCCATTCCGTCCTCTTCGTTGTCTAGTACCTCTACATTCTTTATACAATTCTTGGCTAATATGGCCGCTGGCCCTCCAATACTACCAAGGTAGAATCCTCCATACTTCTTGCAAGCTCTGGTAACTTGCTTTGACCGATTACCTTTGGCTAAAGTCACAAATGATCCACCATTTTCCATAAACTTATCAACATATGCATCCATCCTTCCAGCTGTTGTCGGACCAAATGAACCGCTTGCATATCCATCGGGAGTTTTAGCCGGTCCTGCATAATAAATGATGCTATCCTTTGCATAATCAGGCAAACCCTCTCCAGATTCAATCTTCTGAAGCATCTTTGCATGTGCTATATCACGAGCAACAACAATGGTGCCAGTCAAGCTTAGACGAGTACGAACAGGATGCTTTGATAATGTAGCCCTCAACTCGTCCATAGACATTGAATTCAAGTCAATCTTCACTTCCTCTGAACCTTCAGTATATTCACTCAAATGCTCATCAGTTACCTCCGGTAGATATTTGCTCACATCTGTTTCCAACTGCTCAATGAATACACCATCTTTTGTAATCTTTCCCTTCACTTGCCTGTCAGCCGAACAAGAGACGCCAATTCCCACTGGACAAGAAGCACCGTGTCTAGGCAAACGAATAACTCTAACATCATGACAAAAGTACTTTCCGCCGAACTGTGCTCCAATGCCTAACCGCCGAGTAATGTCTAAGATATGCTTTTCCCATTCGGTGTCTCTGAAGGCTCGTCCACTCACGTTTGTCGAATCTCCTTCTGTAGGTAAAGTATCATAATACTTGGTAGATGCAAGCTTTACAGTTTTGAGATTCTGTTCAGCACTAAGACCTCCAATAACAACTGCTAAATGGTACGGAGGACACGCTGATGTACCAATTGTTTTAATCTTCTCTTCCAGGAATGCTTCTAATGAGCCAGTGTTGAGCAACGCTTTTGTTTGTTGATATAAAAATGTCTTATTGGCGCTTCCGCCACCCTTGGCTATAAATAAGAAGTTGTATTCATCTCCCTTGGTACCCAATACATCCACTTGGGCAGGTAAATTAGTCCCTGTGTTCAGCTCTTCAAACATTGATACTGGAGCTACTTGACTATATCGTAGATTTAATTTGGTATATGCATCATAGGCACCTCCCGATAAATACTCTTCATCGTTCCCATCTGTTAGTACTAAATGTCCACGCTTTCCCATAATAATCGCTGTACCAGTATCTTGACATCCAGGTAATATCCTTCCCGATGCAATATTGGCATTCTTGAGTAATTCCATAGCAACAAATCTATCATTCTCACTCGCTTCCGGATCATCTAATATCTTTCGTAGTTGTGATAAATGTGCAGGTCGTAACAAATGGGCTATATCAGCAAATGCTGTTGAGGATAGTGTACGTAATGCATCGCCTGAAACCTTCAGTAACGTTGTAGTTCCATCAGGTAAAGTAGTTGTTTCAACTGCAGATGAATCCAACAGTTGACGGTATTCAGTAGTAGTATCAGGAGCAGCATCAAATAATGGCTTGTAGGAAAATGGTGGTGGTGAAGATTTTGGTTTCTTCTTTAGTGATGATGGTGTAGATTGCGTTACCTTGACCTTTGATGATAGCCATCGATTTGTTATTGTTAGATAGAATGGTTTGGTGCATGAAGAATTGCCACCAACAAATTGGTTTGGTGCTAGAATAGACGCTGCTATTGGAAGTACCGACGACGACCTAGGGATGGTACGAAATAAGGCAGCACTATGTAGACAGGCCATGTTTATAATCAATACATATGATGGTAGGTATTTGACCTTTTGCAAGTAGGTATGGTATGTCAATGGTTCGAATCTTTTTTCCTGAAGGTCTGAGGAGGTTTCTGTTTATATATGCATATCTACGTATCGACCTCAAGTTTGCAATCGCTTTGGATTTATTACAAGTGTAAAGTATTGGAGGTAAAAATATTATTGACAGCTACTCTACTAAACACCATTGCAACTCTTACGGTAAGGAACTAATTGCAGCATCTAGAGGGATGTTATCGGTACTACTATTGCAGTGAACGGGGACGATAATTGTGTTGACGGTGTAGGCGGCGCCAAATGGCTATAAAAGATACACCGACATATGAAGTGATCATCCTATGAATATGAATTGATTGGCGTGAGACGAAGTGTTGTATATTGCAAAATTCATTCGTTTGTCTGCAATGGATAATTTATCAGTTTCATATATGATATATTTGTTAAATGAGTTGCACGGGTCCAGTGGATTATTTATCGTTTTCATATATAATTGGCAGCATTTCAAACTCTTACACCTTTTATCCTCTTTTAATTCTCCTTCAGATTGTCTACCACCAATACATTATATATACCTCGCTAAATACACACACAAATCATGCAGAACGAGAACGGAGAAAACGTTGACCTTTATATCCCACGCAAGTGCTCATGGACTAACAGACTTATTGAAGCCAAGGATCACGGATCAGTACAGATTAATGTTGCCAATGTTGACCCCGTAACTGGACTTTACACTGGTGAGACTGCCTCATATGCTCTTTCCGGATACATCAGAGACAAGAGTGAGGGAGATATGGCCCTTACTGCTTTAGTTGAGGCTAATGATAAGAAGGATGCTGAAGAGTAAATTATACTAATGATATCATTTATATAAAAGAAAGGCTTTCTTCTATTTCTCTCTGCTTTGTTGCCAGGTATTATTGAACTCATTTAAGAATAAGGGAATGATCACGAGTTGAACGGGAAATATACAAAGAGAATAACTCAAGACACAACTCTAGGACTATTCCAATCCATATCTTTGGAATTCCTCTCTTCTTTCAGCCAACTTTACTCTTTTCTTTCTGCTAACAACTTTACATCTTTCTTCAATAAAAACGGTGGAGATGAAAAGGGAACAGAAGTCTTACTAGGCGGGGATATATTCGTCTTTGCGGCCACAACTCTCCTCTCCTGCTTGCTTGGCACTTTCAGCCTATGGTAGGCTCTACTTCTTTCGCTCAAAAAGGATACCGCAACTTTATAAAATATGTTCAAGACTCCATCATACGATCTCCCCTCACCTTCAACTACTGATCCGTCCTCTTCCCCCAATGCCAATCAACAAGAGCCATTAGGAAAGGAGAGGAAAAAGTGGATTTTATTCCTCTCTGGCTGTCGTTTTACTTCTATCTGCAATCAAAAGATACGATAGGGTACCTGCAAAGGAAGATACTTATTATTTGATTGCTATCACTATCTCTATCATTTGATGGAAGAATACAAAATATGTAACGTTGATGACTACCAAATTGCTGCTAGATCCATTATTCCCAAGGCACTTTATGAATACCTGGCTTCTGGGACCGATGATGAACAAACTCTTTCTGAAAATGTGAGTGTTGAAGGAAACCGATACAAATGCATTTAGTAAAAACACATGTCTAACATTTATGCTTGGGTAGAGATCAGCATACAAATCGTGGTATCTTCGTCCTCGAGTTATGAGACCTGTTGGATCAATATCTACAAAAACGACACTCTTTGGACAGCATATGTCTATGCCTGTATTTGTATCACCTGCGGGCGTCCATTCTTTGTGCAATGATGAAGGGGAGTGTGCATCTGCAAGAGCGTGCAGTAGAGTGGGGACTATGTTTGCTCTCAGTCAACATTCAACAAAATCTATTAAACAAGTATCTCAGTGTTGTGATAATACAAACTTATGGTATCAAAGCTACATCTTAAAAGACAGACAAATGACGCTAAACTTAATTAGAAGAGCAGTCAATGCTGGATATAAAGGAATATTTTTAACAGTGGATTCAGTGCGGTTTGGATATCGAGAGGCAGACGCAAGAAATGGATTCAATTCACTACCAGCGCCACATAGATTAGTTAACTATGATGGAGAATTGGGTATAGCATCTTCATCGACATCCAACAAGATATGGCATGCACCAGATTCAAGTTCAAATGTTGTTGAAAAGTCCAAGATATACAATGCAGAAAAGGAAGCAGCATGGGATCAAAACACTGAGTTACTGTTTGAACAAAATCCTACTTGGGATGATGTTCGTTGGCTTAAGAAGGAAGCATGTCGTGATCTTCCTCTGATTATCAAAGGCATAATGACTGCAGAAGATGCCATTGAGGCAGTGAATGCAGGAGCTGACGGTATAATGGTATCGAATCATGGTGGACGGCAACTTGACGGTTGTCTGGCCTCTATCGATGTTCTTGAAGAAGTTGTAGAAGCTGTAGGAGATCAAGTCCCGATATTGCTCGATGGGGGTATCCGAAGAGGAACTGATGTCTTAAAAGCTCTTGCGTTAGGGGCGACAGCAGTCGGTATTGGCAAACCAGTTTTCTTTTCATTGGCGGTAGGTGGAGAGAATGCAGTTGTGCATCTACTTGAAATGCTACAAAAGGAATTAGAGGCAGCTATGGCTATATGTGGAATTTCAAGCATTTCAGACGTGAATAGAAAACTCATCACACGTCATCACAATGGTGGAGTATCTCCCAACTACACAAGAGCAAAGCTTTGACGAGTATCAAGTTGTAGTAGAAGTAATCTATGAGTAGCAATGGATATATTATTTCTTTTATACTTGTCAATCTACAACACTTCGTGATATCTTATCATATTATAGCATTCTCATCAGTAGTGTTTATTTGTGTAGAAGATGCGCTATTGAGTGACAGCACTCTCTCATCCAAACTATCAATATTTGTATTTCGAGGATAACATATGTACAATCCCATTTGTATAAGTCCAAAGAAGAAGCCTAATGAATTTGGAAGTAGTATATAATAATCTTGAATTGCCAAACTATATACACACCAGAAGAAAGCATTCATGGTGTTCATTATCATTGTCCAAAAATGAATTGAATCTGATGACTTTGTCTTGAAGACTGACATAATTGTTGATAACGGCGCAGCATAAAAAAAGATGAGGTTAATATTCACTGCAACGCCGACAATAAACTTAGACTCTTCTTTGCTTATTGATGAAATCAGACTTATCGGCGACAGTATTGTTATCCATATAATAACTATTGAAAGTAGCTTTCGTTCGTGTAGAGAAAAAGAGGGTGGAGATCTGCGATATATGTTGACATTATCATCATCTTCATTATCACTACTATCCGATTCATTTGTTCCTCTTTCAAGGTTGGTTGTTTCGATGGATGAATATTTTATTATCTCCTCATAATACTGCAATTTCATTGCTCCAATGTTTAACCAAATTGATATTAAAAGACCAGGAGAGTTTGCCCAGAAAACGTAGAGGTCTAGGATGATATATGAATACGCTAACCAGCCAATACAGTTACCTATATTATAGTCAGTACGTATATACACACAATACATTATATGTCATAATATCATATCAACTCACCCGTCATAAATATCCAAGGCGTTGGATTGAGACTTCCTAAATTGCCACTCTTTATTGCAGACTTTAATGACTTGATAGGTGCCATGAAGGTTAAAGTAGACATTATACACCCTATTATCGGGCAAACATAATCAGCCAAAATAAAGCCGAGCGATGTCATATTTTATTGTATACCACAACTTAATATAGAGAACCTTTTTATTTATTGCAATAATAGCTCAGTTGCCATAACTTTAATAACGCAATCGCTTTACTATGTTGTCATCCAAACTTTTCTTACTCAATATTATTTATTGATCAGCACATCCTATGGTACATATGTAGCTTCTTTATGTCTTCGAAGAGAAGAAGTTTTCTATTTTTTTTAAGTTTCTAAACTTTCATCATAAGCAATATATATATCGTAAGCATTATCTACCTGTGTAATAGTTAGGTAATAGTATGCCATTCTCAGTCGATGCAGATGCGGGTTGGACACCCCTATATCTCTCCACTATTGCTGGAATGTCTACATGTCTGGGTGCACTAATAGGTGAGTGGTCTGTGTTGTTTATATTATGTTGGAGGTTAGTTCTCATTCTTTCTCAATTATCATTACGACCACTCTTAGTATTCTGCCACCCAGTTGATGAAGACGATGAAGAAACTGCAGCTCTTGTTGGTGGTAATAGTCCATCTAGACTGCGGAAAAGGTTCACTGGTAAACGCAAAGTGAGCCCATCTACAGTAAGTTTGTTTTTGTGCATATCATATGTACCGTACTTCACTTTCCTATGTTGTATTGTAAATTGTATTGTATTGTACCGTACTTCACTATCTATAATATATTTTCACTAACACAATCAAAACACAATGCCCTTTAATCTCTGCATAAATCAGATGGCATTCAGTTTAGCACTGGCAGGCAGTGTTATGGTAACTGTTAGTATAGTATCAATTGGTCCTGAATGTTTGGCTGCGAGTAGTATGCCAAAAAATGCACAACATTCATCGCTCGATAGTGATAACTCCTTCTTTATATTTGGAATAACATTAATGCCTCTATGGTCAATAGAATTCTTACATCGGTTACTATCTTTTGGTGCTGGGTGTTTATTATACTTTTTACTATCGAAATACGCATTCCCAGATGAGCCTGAAGAGATATTGGCAAATCATCTAGAGAAGAGAAATGTGAGACGATCATCTAATGGTTCTATTGCCTCTGATAAAAGTAGTGATAGTGAAGATGAAGATGAAATAGATTCGACTGGTACCAATTCGAAGAAGACTAATAAAAGTCCAGACAAAGTACCGGATACCATTATCAACAATATGAATTCATCATTACAGCGTAGAGGGGGTAATGATGACAACGATATTGAATTGGCAAGAGTAGGGATAGCACCAAATGAAACGATATGGGGTAAAAGGAAGGGAGTATTCCGCCGTCCTCCCACTGAAAGGACAATATTCAACAACCCATTTACACATTGCATGTCATCTCTGAGGACCTTTACACGAGGGTCTGATTTGGATTCATCCGAGGCAAGAAGAGCAAATCGAGTAGCCCAGCTTCTATTCTTTAGTTTACTTATACATAACTTCCCGGAAGGTTTGGCCGTGGCAGCCTCGGCTTTGGAATCGCAAGAGCTGGGTATGACTGTTACTGTGGGTATTATGATACACAACATACCTGAAGGAATAGCCATAGCCATTCCCTGTTTGAAAGCGAGGCCAGATTCTCCGTGGTTGTCGTTTCTTCTAGCTAGTGTCAGTGGATTGGCAGAGCCAGCGGGTGCTTTTGTTAGTCTAGTGCTTCTTCGAGGAGTAGAACGACATACCAAAGAAGCTGATGGTGCAATAGGAGGAGAGGGAGCGCTTGAGAACATACTTGCATTCGTTGCTGGCATTATGATAACTGTATCTTTCCTAGAATTATTTCCTGAGGCTAAACGTCATGCAGCAAACTCTGGTATGAAAGCTTATTATATTGGACTAGTTGTGGGCTTTGTCATCATGATCTTAACAGAATTTGGTATGTCACTCTAATACTTAACATTAATATAGAAGATGTATATTGTTTGATAGATATTAATGTTGATATATTTATCAAGCTTCCCATGCATCAATAAATGAAGCGCCACCTCTTTTGGCCGCTTCTTGTACTCCTAAATCGAGTGGTCTCCACTCTTCTCTTCTGCAGTCCCAAAGTTCAGCATTATAATTCTTCAATGGTTGTGTTTTGTCATTCATCTTTACTATCTTACACCATGCTTCAACTGCTTCATTCAATGATGGTATTGATAGTGCGAGATCATAGATGTATATCATCTTTGCATCAACTATATCCTTCTGAGTTTTATTTGCATCTATGTCTAGTGAATCTTTTAATGTTTTCTTTAGAGTGTGTGCTGAATTTAATGCTCCCAGCCATTCAAGACGGCCTTCCTCCAGTGTAGACCAAATACTATCTAAATCACTCCCAACAGAAGTACTAACTTGCAATAATGCTGCCAATAGATTTTCCCAACCATCACATGTTCTTGCTGCTGTTATCATACTCTCCAAACCATTTGGCGAATTGATTGAATTAGATATTGACGTATGTGATACGGGATCCACTATCATTTGTTCTCGAAGATCATCATATTCGTGTTTACAAAGCAGAGACCCCATTCCTAAAAAGAAACTATCTCTTATCACATGCAACTCATCTTTATTATTGCATTTAGAGAAAAGAGCCAATGTTGGTCTATTTGCATTAAAAGCATTTGTGAATTGAATTTCTTGAGGTGTTGTCATACTATGGTATGCTTCTTTGTACTGTACTACTCCTGAACTAATTGTCTTAATTATATACCAACGAGCAAATATTCATATCTATCACTATATTCCATGCTTTATCATCATCTATGATCACTTACTACGATAATCACTTGAATAATATCGTACGAAATTAGGTGAGGCATCCTTTTAATTGCTGAGCTCACACCTTGTATCTTCTCCTTTGTTCTCCTATTGCCCTATTTCAATTCAATACAATATCGCTGGCGTTGCATGACATTGAATGATGAGAGAAGGGATGTGATATAATATGGTGGATAAAGATAGTAGTTTTCAATTGGTAGTGTTTCAGTGAGGATACCTGGGATTGAGTGTTGAGTTATTATCGTATTTACTGGATGCACGAGATTGTTTGACTAGCTAGGTAGGTGTTGTTGTCGAGGTATGTTTATGTACAACCACTCAGGCGACAATAATATGTTTCATGTTGGTAGATTTGATCCTAGTGCAGAAGTAGTGCCCAAGGTGGATAAGAATGATAAAAAGAGGAAGGCTATAGATACAACAAGCAAGTTAAAAGCTAATGAGAAACGTCAAAGAGATAATAATGATGATGTTTCAATTGCAAGTAATACATCAAACTCCGATTCATCTTCGGTGCCATCGTCGTCATCAGATGAGGAAGATGATAATCCCCTTGTTCTTCAACAGTCTACATTACGAGTCATTGCACCCTCTCAGCCTATATCAGAAGATGTACGGAATAGAGATAAGAAGAAACAAGTCCAAGAAGATGAGGCAATTGATGATTTTGATGACGATTATGATATTATTGAGGAGGGCGGTAGTAGTACAAATCAACAGCAAAATACAGATAGTACAACCAAATCTCCATTAATAATATCAAAAGCTACAAAATATGACTCTGCAGCTAACCGTGCAATCCATCTATCAAAGTTGCCAATATCACAAGTTGCATCACCGTCCTATTGGAACTTACCACAATTCTTGGTAAACAATTTAAAAGCAGATTCATATACAAACTTCTTTCCTATACAATGTATGGTAATACCGGATGTTATTGAAAGTGAACGGAATGCACATATTCGTGGTGCACGAGATGTTTGTTGTCATTCTCCCACGGGAAGTGGTAAGACTTTATCTTTTGTATTACCATTATTGACGGCATTATACAATAATAATGAAAGTAGCAGTAGTAATAATAATGCAGCAGGTGCACGAGGATTGCGTAGATTGCGTGCATTAGTTGTATTACCAGGACGAGATTTAGCCAAGCAGGTTCATGATGTATTTGTTCGATATGCCAAGGGATCAAATCTCAAAATTGGTTTAGCCGTCGGTGGTGGTAAGAGATCTGATTTGCTCAATGAACGACGATCATTAGTTGTTGAAAAGTATAATGAGTCCTACTCAGAAGTACGAGATGATAATGGTACATTGATACGGAGGAAGAATGGGGGGATTGTTGAATCTGCCGCTGCACGAACTCGATATGCATTTGATCCTACATCAATACATGCAGCATTAGATGCATTCGATGGGACGATACGAAAACTCAATGGTTTACAAGTACAACCCAAGATTGGAGGACAGAGTGCAGTCGATATTCTTGTAGCTACTCCAGGTAGATTGATTGATCACTTGGATTCCACACCTGGCTTTAGTTTGCAACACTTGAGATTTCTTGTCATCGACGAGGCCGATAGACTGGTTAATCAACCATATCAAAATTGGGTAGGCAGAGTCCTTGAAGCATCAAATGCTTCAAATAAGTGCAACGTATCAGAATATGTCAAGGCGCCGCTACAAGTTGCACTTGATGGCAAGTCGTTTATTATTGATCCAGTCACTCATCGAAACGCTGGAGGTATTAGTGGCTTGTCCAAGTCGGTAACTGGTGAGAAAGAAAAGACTTCATCATTAGAAACTGGTTTAATTAGTGGTGTATTTGGTCATCCGGTACCTCTTCGAAAGATGCTCTTCTCGGCAACTCTCACCCAAGATCCACAAAAATTGGCTAGGCTTGGACTTGGTAATCCAAAACATTATGATGCCAATTTCCTCAAGAGATCAGCAGCCCAAATGGACCAAAGTAATAAAGGAGAGGTTGCCAGTACTGCCAAAGCTGGACGATACTTCGTTCCCGAGGGTTTGGTAGAAAGTATGGTCGAGTGTACTGCTGAACAGAAACCACTTGTTCTCCTTGCTTTGTTATTAGATGAAGAGAAGAATCATACAAACACTCACAAGGGTAAAGATGATACAGATAGTGTCAATTTGAGTATTGTCTTTACATCGAGTGTAGATTCAACACATCGTCTTGCTCGACTACTTCAACTACTTTGGGAGGCTGGGGGACATGGTTCATCTTCTGCTGTTGTTGAATTCTCAAGCTCGATAAGTGCAAAGCAACGTGCAGCAATACTACGCAGATGTCGGAGTTCAGATGACAAGCAGAAGGTATCAGTACTAGTATGTTCTGATGGTATGTCGAGAGGAATGGATTTGCCATCTGTTTCGGCGGTAATCAATTATGATGTACCGGCCTTTGCTAAAACATACATCCATCGATGTGGGAGAACAGCGAGAGCTGGTCGAGTTGGACGAGCTATTAATGTCTTGAAGGGAGGACAAGTGAGCAAATTCCATAAAATGAGAAGTCTTATTGATGGAGGCTTGGTAAAAGAGGCTAGAGTCAAGAAGGATCTTATTAAAGGTACTCTACCAGTTTATAAAACATGCCTCAGAGCACTCAAACAAGTAATTGAGGCGGAAGAGAAGGATGAACTACTTCCATCAGATGTACTGGATACAGCTCAGTGGATGTCTTCCAAGTAAAAGAAGAAGAAGAAGAAGAAGAAGAATGGAGGAACATCATCGAATCAGTGGTTATTTAATAAATCTCTGCCCTTTCGTTATGTGAGAACTCAAGCTCATTATATGCCGCCTCCTTTTCAAAGATACCCTTCAGTCTAACAGCCAATACATGAGAAAGAATAGCTATCAATTGGAGACTCAGTGAAAGTAGCCAACACCCCCAATTAATCTGTGCCAATCCACCAAACAGCGTACCACACACGTCAGAATTAATTTCTTCGTATCTTCGTTCAACAAAAGAAATGTTCATGTTACAGAGAAAGTCCTCAACCTCAACCATTGCACTGCCAACAGATGTGGAGGCGAGGTTGACCAACGAGTCTTTAGTTCCAATGATATTACCCTTGTAGTCTTGTACCGACTCAACGAGTGTCAAGTTGGAGTATTGTGATGCAAAGTTTGATGTAGGACAAGAATCGGTATAATCATCGGCAGATGGACACACAACCCCAAGATCTGCCGTCATCTCTAGCTCCTTTTGTCGAAGATCAACATACACATCATAACCCTCTAAAATTGCAGCTCGAAGTATCTCACAAGGATAGGCGCAATTTGTACCAAAGTCACAATCGTCATATACATTTGCTTCACACCCAGTCAATGGAGAAGGTGCAATACAACAATTCTGTTCAGCTGAACATGTGCCTGCTCTGTTGTAAATCCTTTCAAAGTATGACTCACTATCCTCAAGTCCTATTCGATCATATGTCACAGGATTACCCAGGTTGTCTCTGATTATATATGGTGTATTTACGGTATCCCTATCAAGTTTCCATGGAGTAAGAATATTTTCTTTGGTATATGTATCCGTAAAGGAACATAATTCATCGTTTGATGATGTTGCCAAGTTGACAGCATCCAATGCAGTGGAAGATATAGTACTAAGCATGCCATTAATGTCTGACAAAGGAGTCAGTACTATTTCGAACTTTTCAGTAATATTAACAGCTTCAAGGGTGAGCAAACCCTCATCAAGCTTCTGTTGGAAGTCAACTTTGTCTGTAACATTAAAAGCCTCTAGAAGAGCATGGTGTTTGCGATTCGTGATGATGAAAGAAGAGAGATGTGGTAACTTTTTGTTACTATGTGAGCCAGTGTCATATTGAGCACAGACTTACCTGCAAGGTTTGTATCGTTGAAAGCGGCGTTGGCCCCCAGTGCTATTCTGTTGCCAACAAATGGCTCAAAATCCCTAGTTACAATATTAGACATTTGGCATGAATCATGTAGTACAAAGCTCAAACATAATGAGATTGAGGCAAATATTAAAGATACTGATGCAAGCCATGCCGAGAAGAACCCAGTGACCTTGATGGCATGCGATAACATTGATAAGCATGGTGATCGGCTTTTCGCTACACATATACCAATGAAACCTAATAATGAAAAGAAGAAGGAAAGTAGAAACAGTGTCATGACACCAGCCTTTCGTACATCGCGAGTACCAAGCTCTTTGCCTTCATATTCATAGATTGTGCTCTGATAATCAACCAGAGTATCTGAGAACGAGTCTAATGAATCAAGAGCTCCATTCAGGGCTTCCTTGATGAGGTCAGCTTTGTCGAATAGATCATACTCCATTGTATCCAACATGGACTGCACATTGTCAATAATTGGGGTTACTCGTTGGTCAAATCCTGTAGTCGCTGCAGAGAAGGAATCATTTGCATTACTAATATTCAACCCTTCCGAATGAAGTTCAAAGTACCCAACAAATGAATTTACAATCTGCAGCGCATCTTCCTTGACGAATGATGTTCCATTGAAGATAGTCTGAGCATCTACAGCTGCTACATCGATTAAATTTGCTAAATTCTTCAATGGTATCTCACTTCGTCTTAGGAAGAGGCTCAAGTCTTCAACTAAGCCATCTGTATGAAGAAAGGCATTGGAAATTGCAATACTTATATCTTCATTGCCGACGAAAGCCATACTGCCTGCCGTTGTTACTCCAGCCATTGCAATCACATAGAATAGTACAGGTATTACGATATGTTTAAACGTATTGTATCCATCTTGTCGAGGTATTGGTGAACATAGAATGCACATCGAACTACATGGATCCCAAAGACAACAACATAAATACCTGCTAATAAAGAATATTATCCAAAGGAAGAGCAGGAGGAGTGAAACGATACAGACAATTATACCAATCTGGCCAATATCTCTGGCATAGCTATCATCTGTACCGTATAATTTATCTTTGGCTTGAGTAAATGAGGAAGGATCAAAACGAGTTGTTCTGTTCTCGCCGGATATGGCAGTATTCCAATAACAATTTGATGTACGTTCACAAGTACCGATGGGACATTGATAATCGGCAGTGACGATACAGTTACCTTCCCAATCCTTTGCAGCTATGCTTTCGTCAACACATCTCTCACTTGCAACATCAGTATCACATACCAACATGATAACGTTGTCCACGATATCTTGATAATATGATTCAGGTTTATTTCGTAGTGACTCGACAAGACCCCTACTCAATTCCCCCTTACTGTACTTCGAAGTGTCGTAATTCTCGCCATTGTTGGTAAACACAAGATCCTTGTCTTCTTCCACCACTGGACACTCTAAAGAATTAGCTAGAAAGGGAAGCAGCACCAGCAGTAGGAGACAGGAAAAGCATATTGGCTTCATTTGTTTGGATTAGATGTGGTAGTAACAAGGCATTCTTTAGGAAGAATTGTTAATTACACCCGTTAGAACTTAGAACTCTATATCCTGATTGTGCTGCTTGTTTGTAGTGGAGGCTGAGAAAGCAGCTGCTGAATCGATAAAGTCAATAAGTACGAACCTTTAGAGAAAATACACGTTTTTTTATTCCCGCGTGAAAGTCACTTGTTGATTGGAACTATATATTTAATAATACCATATAAAACATACAGGTCAAACACGCACACGCACTCCACATTTATTAATAGAAACATGTCGAAACGGCCAGCCAAGCGCAAAGCATCAACTAAAGCTAGTGCCAACCTTGTGCAGGAAGATGATATCCTCAATTCTTTGGATATATCAAAAACAACTCCGAAACAGATTGCTTCCTCTCTTCTTTCTCTCTTGCCAAGTGGTGCTACAAAGCAAAATCCAGCGTCAAAGAAGTTATTGAAGGTATGTTTTTCTATTTAAATGGTTCATCCGCGGCCAACAACGTTGCAGTGAATCTTCTCTTTCTAAACAATTATGTGTTTATTTAAATATGTATGGTTTAATATTACTTATTGCCAACTAACTATATCTCTTCTGGAATTAATAATAGGCGTTTCCATTAGTAATTTCTGAATTGGAAGCCCGTAGTGCTATACAATCAAGAGCAGCTGAGAGCTCGGGGCAGAGTCAACCTCTATACTTCCAGTTTGATAATGAGACCATTACTATGCCTGAGGAGTGTTTTCTAAAGATTATGAAATGTCTAACTGGTAGGGATATCATCCGTAGCATTAGTTGCGTAAACAAGGCATTTCTATCGGTTAGTAGAAATCCAAAGCTCTGGGAAAAGCTAGATAAATCATCAGGTTTGACAAACAGCAATAAGAAGATGAACATGACGTATTTGTTGAAGTTACTTGCTCGTCCGATGTTTGCAAATTTGAAATCGTTGGCGATTCCATACAAACTCACCCTTGGTAAAAGCACTATCAAACAGATTGCTAAAGCATGTCCTCATTTAGAATTCTGGGATTTGGGGTACAGCAGGTCTACAGGAAAGTCTGCGTTTGTATTGTTTCTCATTATGTGAATTCAAGTGTTTGCTTTACTTGACGTCTTTGCAACCATTATGTACTAACAAAAGTTATCTTTACCTCTCTTCAACTTCATAAATTTGACAACGCAATCTCCAGCTGGTGGTAATGATGCGGAATTAGTTGAAGCAGCGGAAAAGTTTACGAATCTCACAGGTTTAGCAACCGATATGTGGAAGGTTTCAACACATGGCATATCAGCAATTGCCAGAAACATGGGTACCAAACTTTTAGATTTACGAGTTATGGGGGATTGTATTACGAAACACTATCTGAACGACGCTACACTAAGCGTTATTGCTCAACATTGTGTCAATTTGAAGAGATTTACATACCAGTTGAGCTTCACATCTTACTATCATGAGCACCCCATGCTTGATACAATGACTGGAACAGGTTTGGTTGCTCTTGTTGATGGGTGTCGTTCTCTTGAATATCTTGAAATGGGTCACATTTTGGGGATCAAACAGGATAAGTATCAATCTATCATTGATGCCGTAAATCAAGGGAAGGGAGCAGCGTCAGCAAATGGAAAAGGATATGCATTGCAGAAGATTGTTTTGAAGGGATACGGTTTTCGTGTTAGTAGTTATCCATTTCAAATTGAATCGGCATGAACATGAGCCGTTCTCTGAGTCGGAGAGTAGATGTATCTTCTACTCGCATAGAGAAGAAGTGATACTGGATTAGGACGATACTAATCTAGATCCACAACGTGACAACACTCAGAAACTTGTACCGTGCCTCTCTTCCTTTGCATCTCTAAGACTTTGTATCCAGTCACAGGATTGCATTTATCAAAGATATGTATACAAGTTTAAGCCCAAACTCGGCAGAAACCTCCAAGACAAGTGGTATCATGTTCATCTCTCCGATATTGGTTGTAACTTTGACAAGGCATCGGGAAGAATAAACACTGAGTTTCTACCATCAGCCGATCCTCCTAGCAAAACATTCATTTTGTTTTGGGTACGAGATCTATGCCATTGTTGTACAGTCATGGCCAGCTTTCTAGCTTCTTCTTCTTCGAGAGCGGCTTGTTTTGCAAGTGCTTCAAGTTTGCTGGATACAACAGAACAAGTAGCAACATGGATACATTGCTTGACAAGATCATCGGTTATTGATTTGATAGTCTTCTTCCTCAATATGTTAAGTCTGTCTACATGTCTCAGATATTTAGTGGCTCGAATCCATTTATTAAAACCCATTCTAAGCTTGTATTCAGTATCACGCAATACCAAGTTCTTGACAACACGGAAAGCAGGCACATTGACTTGTATCTCGTGAGATTGAAGTCTTTCATTATACTCTGCAAGTGTACGACGACATTCTTCAACCCTTTTATGCATGCCTTGCTCAATATCGACGCGACTTGGTTTGTATGTTGTGATTTGTTTCCTACGATATGATGAAAGAGAAGAGACACAAGCTCCATAACTATTGGCATACTTGACATCTAATTGTTTTCTACTTTTGCTCTTATGACGATTTGACTTGGGTATCGGATTGTTCTTTGAAAGAGGAATTGCTTCTCTGATCTCAATAGAGTGGCTACCACACATTGATGCATTTCTGAAGGCAAATGATATTGTTCTTAACGAACTAGATCTTTCAGCCTCCATGTCTGACAATGAATGATTGTGTGAGTCGTAGTCGAACAGAGGGGAGTTTATGTATCATCACGTGTCACATATGCCAAATATTGTGTGCAATCTTATGCTGGTCGATCATTAGAGAAAGTACCAGTAACAACAAAGTGAGACAAAGAGACTCTATCATTGCAGTGTTTTTAGAGTTGGTGTGGGCATGTGTGGCAGTTGCAATTTTTTGAGTCGAGTTCAAGTAGGTCGAAGTCAAGATGGCGCGCTTTATCCCGCAAAATTCCAAACAAAATGCTTCAAAACTAACGACAAGTAAACCTTTGACTGGCTGATTGGAGTAAACATTGCTCAGTCATATTCATACCATATAGTCTTTGCAACTCTTCTTCGCTTTGTAACAATGGCCAGCATGATAATTGGATACATGACCTCAACAAGAAATAGACAATCGTCAAGAACATTAGATAGCATTCTATGTGGGGTTTTCGTTACCGTAGTGGTTATTTCAGCAATGATACTTCGGCATGCAATGAATTTGGATGATACGAATGATGTCTTTCATCGAAACATACACCAAAAGCATAACAATTTCATCGGTGAGATTCTATAACAAGAGAAGAGTATTGAAAGGAGAGAAGATCAATAGGGGGGCATTGAAACGAGAGGAGAGAGAACTTTACTACTGTGGAAGATATGAGTGGGTATAGTTCTGACTTCTGCACCCGATGATCTATAGATCATGGGACTACTATCATCATTATTAAGATAGAATAAAGCTTCTCAAGAAGAAAAGTTCAGGGTAACTAGATTGCTAGAGCTAGCTAGAGATAATAGCATCAAATATGTTATTAGTAGTGCTTCTTATGCGACGATCTAATTACGAATATGGAAGAGTAATTCACTCCTACCCCAATATACATACATCACAACATAATAATTCACCTCCCTAACATATTATTATTGTCTGGGTAGCAAATAATCTCTACCTAATTTCCTATGTTGTATCATCGATAATAATATAATGTCTAGATATTGCATTATCCCATAATTTGGTATAGTCATATACATATAATATCATGTCATCGGGAAGTGAATCAAACACTGAAGCATCACATTCAGAAGCAGCTCAAGAAGTAGCAGAACAAGCTGAAAGATATCTTCAACTGTCTCTCCGGTGTCATGAACAGAATTGGTCTGCAGCACATGCATTAGCTGAGCAAATTGTATTACATAAACGTTTAGCTATTGAAAGAGAGGAAGAGAAGAAACGAAAGAATGCTGCTGCTGCAAAGGATGAAGGGGGAGATGATAATCAGCAAAAGGAGCAAGTTGCAAATAACGATTGCAAAATGCAAAGTAGTAGTGATATGAATATCTCAAATGAGGAAGCTGCAGTTGTTGTGCCCGCTGCTCGTATTAAATCCACATCCAAATTAGGCGAGAGTAATCTAACAACTGAGATTGTCAGTGTTCATACTTTTGATAAAAGTCCAGTTAATGAAGAGGATATCCAGCAAATAGATGATGCTCACACAACAAGAAAAAACAACATAAGTGCAGAAGTAGATAATACACCATCACAGCAGCAGCAGCATCAGATAACCAAACTTCCTCCAACATCACCCAGACTTCTCTCGACATGTTTAGACACTGCCTCACCATTAGCTTGGACATGCCGCTATTCAGCTCCATCATCAACTGTCAAACTTGTTTTAGGATTAGATTATTCGGCAGTAAGGAGGTGTTTACCTCAGTTAGGTACTCCATTACATGAAATTGTTGGAAGGCCTAGACCTCTGCACAAAATGCCATTAAAACGAGGTAGATGGTCTACTTTATTGATGGGGAATGATGCAAACAATAATGACAGCAGAGATAAGAAGATACAACAGAAGACTGATAATATATCTTCTACTACTTCCAAAAGAACTAAACCATGCAAAGGAGGAAAGAAGAAGAGAAAAAATACCCACAATGGTGTTCTAAAAGGTCTGCGTGAATGGAGACGAACAGTCCGTACATTAATACAGTCAGACGAAACTCTTCTGAAAGAAGAAGATTCCAAATCACAATCTGCTCTGACCAATCAAGCGCAACAAACTGATCCCTCCATTCGGGCAACATTAGCTCAAGATGCAGATGGCAATACGCCCCTCCACTTTATGATCAGGGGAGCGGCAGCTCCCGCTTTTGGTATGGGGAGGTGGCAGGCTAGACATGATGTAGAGGAAGATGATGAAAGTAGTAGTGGAGATGAAAACGATGCGGAAGACAATGACAAGAAACTAGACGCCCGGAACTCCTCGTGGGATGGGGTGCGGTGGTGTATGGAGGCACATTTACGTCGTGTTGAACGACGAGCAGCGCGTCATCTGAGACGAATGAACACATGCCGTAAAGATATCGATATGGATACAAATGATAAAGACCCTGATGAACGGGTAGTACGACGAGTAGCATCGGTTAGAATCGATAGTAGTTCACGGCTTGATGCGGTAATGTCTAATGCAGAAGAGGATGATAGAAAAGTGGCAGCTGAGCCAACAAAGCTCCCCATAAAACGAAAGAGTTTGGAGCTTGATGATGATAGAAGTCGGAAAAAAGATACATCGGCTAGCACCCTAAAGAATGTGGAATCGAGTGATAACTCTACCCATCGGAGAAGAACATCAAGAGCAAGGGCCAAGAAGTATTTAGATGAAGATGAGTATCAAGATTGTCTCTATGATCCTCTACTTGGTGCCGTTCGTGGTAAGTACAATGTATTATTTATATTCATATGTATTATTTATATATATATATATATATATATATATATATATCAAACACCAACCAATATTCCCTTCAATGTAGATTTGGTATATTCATGTCCGGAAGCAGTGGGAGTACCTGATTTGCGAGAGTATGAAGAAACGCCGCTGATAGTAGCCCTCAAGTCTAGTATATATGTAGTTATGGAACCTAATCAAGGCTTCCAGCTACCACGTGGAGGGGGTGGAGGGGGTGGCAGGAATGTAGGAGGTAGGGGGCTAGCAGTTGGCAAAGGGTTCAACATCTTTAGTGGAGGTGTCGGTGGTGGATTCCCTTTTTCGGCATTAGCACCATTGATAAACAATAACCCATTCTTTCCTGATGATGAGGCAATGATGGCAGTACTTAGAGCGCATGAGCGGCTAAGTGCGCCAAATGACAGAATGATGTCTTCTCCTCGTCCCTTGTCGGTGGGTGCTGCAAGTGCTAGTGAAGGAGAAGCAAATTGCCAAGACAATGAAACAAACGAAGATGATGGATCTACCTGTAGTAGTGTCTCGGATGATTCGGCAAACTTTCATGGTGAAGACGATCCCCGATATGATGCATTCATATCTAGTGCAAATGAGCAAGAAGATATTGGCACTGAACATCCTGGCGTGCAAATGGGTTTAGTACCCCATGGCCGACCACGATATGATTACCAAACAGCTCTCGAGTACAGGATATTCTGCCTAGTTCGAATCATGTTAGACGCCTTCCCTAGAGCAGCGTGCTTGTTAATCAGTGATTACACGCCTCTTCACTCAGCTGTGTTTCATGGTAGATGTCCGGATACCATAAGACTGCTACTCGATGCTGAGGCTAGATTTTTAAAGACCAATGGCACAACAAGTAATCAAAAGGACACATCTACACGCCTTGAACCATGCCCCACATTGGATGGCCCCGCGATGTTGTGCTGCAATGCAAGGGGTGAGCTCCCTCTACATTTCACGTGTATGAGGAATGAATGCGCACGATCCATACGACTCTTGGCCGAGTCTGATCCTCGATCGGTGCTTGTTAGAGATGCAAGTGGGAGAACTCCGTTACGATGGTTGTGGATTCGGTTTGTTGACGGGTTGATGGACAGATTCGGTGGACGAGATACTCAAGAACAAGATCTTGCATTTCATGAAAATGAAACATTAACCTCAAACTTTCCTTCCCGCAGTATATTGGGTGGGTTTGATGCTGACAGGGATGTTGTTGCTGGTGACTTTGAGCGATCTTCTGACCAATTTATGTTTGATACAGAGTACCTTCAAAGGTAGGTTGATATTATTGTATCCTGTGATTATCATATGTTCAAATGCCTATATGCACTCATCTATCCTCACTCGCGATTGCATATAGAACACGCAACATTGATAGAACTGTTGACTTCCTTAGAATGAGACATGTTCCTTCAAGCTTTGAGAGTATCGAATATATTGCTGCTGATCATGCAATCACTGTGTTACTAAAGCTCAAGTATTTACAACAGCGGAGAATGAGACAATTAGCTTCGTTTGATTCTTCAAGTAACAATGAGTTGCCAGCAGATGTTTCCATGTCAGCCAAGGAAGAGTTCATTCTATATGCATTTGAGAAGTTTACATATCTCATTCATGCTGCAAATGCGGCATCGGATGCTGAGGAATGTGCAAGGGAATCTAACACGGACGGTCTTGATTTCTCCTATGCATCAGCAAGAAAGAAACTGTGGCAAACACTACCTCAAGGACAAACAAACAAGCAATATTTGGTCCATGGAGCTTGCAGGGGAAGTAGAGCCAGTTGCCCGGCTGCTGTGGCATTGATTTGTATCAAACTCTTCTCTGACCAGCTACATATATGTGATAGTAACGGTCAACTTCCTCTTCACAAGGTTGCCTTGCGAGGGATTGGTTGGGAGCCACCTGGCTCAGCCCTTCTTGAAAGTAGACACGCATCTTTAGCTGATGAAACTTTAACATTGTTGAAGGAGGTTATTATCGAAAGTCACAAGAATGCCCCCAGCACATTTGATAACAACAAACAACTTCCATTGCATTGTGCGATCGACTCACTAGTCACTTCGATCGTAATGGGGAGGGCTAGACGTAATTCGTTGCAAGCAGAGGCTCGGATTTCTTTACAAAAACATCGTCATACTCATGTTTCGATTGCACTTGAAATCATATCAGAGCTATTACAAGCAAGCTCGTCAGCACTTCAAGAAAGGGATGGCAAGAGTGGATTGTTCCCTTTCATGCAGGCTGCTCTTCCTCATGTTAAGGATTGTGCAGTAGTCAAGTACACTTCTGACCTCGCGAGTCGTCCCGGTTTTGTTGCTAGAGGAAATGCTTCAGTGGAAAGGGATGATGTTGTTGAAGAGAACGATGATGAATCAGAAGCTGATCATATCACTATCATTTATCATCTATTAAGAGAAGATCCATCCGTGATTGATCATGTTAGTATATTCCCTCATGATTGATCAATGTAAGTATATTGTAGAGTATGTAAATAGTAGGCTTGTTTATACTATATTCTGTTAAGTCCAGTCTACATCACAAATTAATATTACGCTCGCATTTCCCACTCATTTCAAGCTTACTCTGATACTCAGCTACAGTGGGTCGCTTAGTCAATTCTCGTAAGGCAATTGTTGCATATGATGATGGTGGTAATGAGAATCCACAAATCATGGCAAATAGAATAGTGTCGTCTCCTCCGGTATCTGCTGCACTTATATCACTCTTCTCGGCTTGTTCTTCACTACTGCTACTGCTAAGAGTGATTGCATCAACATCAATTCCCTTCACTTTCATCAAATCTGTTTGAAGTAGTGGCTGCAGAGGATCTTTATATGCTTTCACTTCAAATGTGACATCAGAAGGTTTGCAAATAAGTTTCCTATAGTCACCTCCAAGCGACAGCTCTCGATCCATATTTCCAATCTTTTTAAAGTCGACCTTACTAATACCATCCTTTTGCAGTAGTTCGTCGAATAGTTCGCCACAACTTCCACCAGGATATATGATCTTACTACCAGCTAGAGGAAGTACTACGTCGGTAATGTTGTAATTCTTCAAATCTTGCTCATCTACCAACTTAACGGACTTCCCTTTCAGTCCACTTGTACCGCCGCCACCTTTATCTGATGGTCTATCCTCAATTAATACCAAATCTCCAACTCTCACCTCTGTACTCCCTCCTGTTTCTATTCTGTGTGATGCTACCATATTAAATAGATAGCTTTGATAAGCATGAAGGAACATTGACCGCATATGCTTGGCAATTGATCCAAACGCCCTTTTGTAATCTCTTGGTCTTCGCATGAGATTGTTAATAATACTCTTCTCACAATTCATGAACCTTCCCAGATCTCTAATTATCGATCGTGAACACTTCATTTCAGCTTCTCTTGCGGCATTCTCATCTTTGGATACATCAACGTCTTTGAATCTTCCTGCCCATTGTTTGCGTGCCTCTGCAATACGAGGATACTCATCAGATTTCTCTCTCATTATGATATTAACTGCTTCTTCAAAATCCCCTTTTAAGACTGCAATCCCAACTTCATGTGTATCGTGAAACTTACCAAACCGTTGCATACCAAAGTAATTGATGAATCCATTTGATTGGAATGCCCTGCCAGCGGCTTCTAACTTTTGCTGTACCAACTGTTTCCTATCATGTAAACTGCTGGTTATATCTTGTCCAACATCAACATTCCGCAATACTATATCGAAACGATTTCCCGATAGTGTTCCCAACCTAACTTCTTGATCAGAATAGACAAAGTTACCAAGTTTGATAATATTCTGTCCCCTGGACGTACTATTTCCTCCACCACCAAGATTTTCAGCCGATCCATCTTGGCCATATGTCATCTCTTTATTCACGGCTAATAACTGCTCCTTCTCAATACGATATACAGAACAAAATTGGGTAGTAATACCCCGTTTATCCTTCATACCTGCATAGTTAATACCTCGTTTAGGATTAAGATGAGACATACGTGACACGTCCTTTGCTGCAGTTGTTGTATCAACATTTTCCTTGTATAAAACAAATCGTAGAAAATTCGGACGATCACTAGGCCAAGGTTTCTTATTCCTGTTGTCATTTCCACCACCACCTCCTCTACCATTCTTCTTTTTATTTGAATTGTTATTATTTGACCATCGGTGTGTATCAGCTGGCATATCATTGACAAATTTGACATGCCATATTCGTATCTTACCATCCGCATTGTCGGCCTTTGCAATTCTATTAAAAGACAGTGACTTGATTAAAACGTGTATAGATCGACGTACTTGTTTATCGGATATTAATGGAAGAGTGTAATACTTTTGTACTTCTTCTTTTATTTTGTTGTTATCATCATCCATCTTTGATTCATTTGTAGTACTTTCATGTTGTTGTAGAAATGAAATCAATTCATTCGCTGGTGTTTCACCAATGAGATTGACAAGATCCTGCTTACAACTATCCCAATCAACAACCTTTGGTTCATCCTTCTTGACTACTTCTTCATCTGTTTTAATAGCTGCAGCATGTGCAGGCTTATCTTCAGCACTTTCAGATAGCTTTCTCTTTCTATTGCCATCAAAAACTTTATTCTCAGCTATATCTTTATTGGCTTCTACAGCTATTGCAGTAGATTCATCCTTCTTCTGTTGCTGTGGAGTTTCCAAACTATCAAGCCGAGCAATATTACCATTTAAGTCAACTAAAAGATGGAGAAGATAATATAATTTGAGATTCTATGTGTAGAATATTGCACATCACATCAAATTCATATTATATACTGCACACATCATATGCACATATGCTAGACTTACCTTCATGTACAACAAAGTCTGAATATCGACCCTTAACAACTGCAGCAAACCCTTCATGAGTTGATGTATACGATGATATACCAAACTTTCTTTCAGTATCATCATATCTATTACTCGAGTTGATGGAACTCATAATTTTCTTAATGTGAATGTTAATACTTGTGTGAGAATTACCGCTAACGATTGACAATGTTTTGAAGAGTGAGTATCTGCGTTGTAAGGTACTATATCTACAGCCTATACTAAAGCAGCAAGCCATCCATATTGACCCTATTTGGATTGGTGGTTCTAAATAAATAGCGAAGGCGAAGGCCAGTGGGCTTGTCAAAATAGCTGAGAGATCTGTTTGCTGATCAGCTGATCAGAGAGGATGCTACCGTATGTTTGGAATGTTATGCAATAAATTTTTTTCAGGTGAAGTTTCCATAGCCGACCCATACATCGATGGAAAGCTTATGTAAAGAGCTATCCATTGATGCATCATATAGTGTCATAACACATTTAGTGTGTAAGTTATGATGCATCCAATGTTGAGCTGATTTTTCATATTCGCCTGCGAAGGAAGGTATCCATGTAAATTTGTAGTCTTGACTACCTTTCACACTCATAAAAAAGTCACGAGTTCGATCCTCCATGGGTG
>Ga0214478_100392_pt1 | contig 25828 bp, 19 predicted proteins | sample M1_20Mar14CPVII9_2_FD_178001 | JGI IMG/M metagenome (GOLD analysis project Ga0214478, IMG submission 178001) | Marine eukaryotic communities from Monterey Bay, California, United States - M1_20Mar14CPVII9sort6BwellD7 | ecosystem: Environmental > Aquatic > Marine > Unclassified | place: USA...
AAGACCAACTAGGATAAGAACAAAGGGTTGACGAGATACACTCTTTCCACTCCTTTGAGGAGGAGAGTCAACGAGATCAATAATTTCAGAAGTACTTCTCTTTTTTCCCCTACGCACAGGTACAGTCTCCCAATCGTCATCAGTTGCCATGGTTTTAGTAATGATGTATCTGATCGGTAAGTAATTAAAGGCGTGGATTGCTGTGGATAGGATTATGAGGCAAAGTAGTACTACTCTCATCAATTAGCGGCCAACTTGATCTCAATCTCACACTGAAGAAAAAAAATCTTTGGCGGGATACCGAAGTGGATACCAAAACTGAGACGACGGGGTAGAATCATCTAGTAGGCAGGTACGAGGAGGGAGATTAGGGAGTGAAAGATTGTGCTATTGGAGCTAGTAGAGAGTACAATATTCATAACTAGTCACTGTGTTTGCCAGAAAGGAAAAGCAGAGGCTGCGAGTTGAATGAATATAATTTCTTATTTGCCAAAATTTCTGTGCAAGTTAACTTGTGTCATGAGAGCCACCGGTTCTTGTCTCTTGTCCATGCACCGGTAACCACTTGTAGAATGCAATATTCTTTAGCTTCCCTTTTCCACTCTCCCTCGTAATTATGTAGAATACCTTTATAACCCCCTCTAGAGATTATCTCCTGGGGAGCACCACGCTCTTTGTCCGAGGCTGAGGGCATCTTGCGATAGAATAGCGCCGAAGATTCCACCAGCTAGCACGACCCATGGAGCTCCAATATTATATACAATCGCAAGAGTACCAGCAAGTACAAATACCATTGCATCGGCTGCAGTTGCAACTGCTCCTTGCCAAAGAATTACACAGGCCGCACCAACAAGACCAATTGCTGTAGCATTGACTCCATTCAACATTGATTTGAACCACTTTACATGACGAAGTCTAGCCCAGAACGGTACAATTGCAAATATGAGTATTACACCCGGTCCGAATAAACCCACATAGGCTACTAAGCCACCAGCGACACCCTGATACACTGCTCCCAAATACGACGAAAAGTTGAAGAGTGGTCCTGGCATGGATTGAGCTAGTCCAAGTCCTTGTAGAAATTGATCCTTTGTCATCCATCCCGGCACGACTTCCGTCTGGAGCATAGGGAGAACTTTACATATGATATGAAGAAGATGTTAGATACATATCATGTATACATAAACATACATATCACACATCATTCATTCGACTCTTTCACTTACCAACTTGTCCACCGCCAAAGATAAGACTTCCAATTCTATACATAACTTCAAAGATCTCAAGATATACATTTACTGCTTTTCCTTCTCTCTTGTGTCTACCCACAATCGATACGGTAGTACCTAAGACAACTGCCCAAACAACGAATATCAATCCACCAACCCATAGAGGTATACCAATTCTTTTCATCGTAAGATCACTCTCAGCATCCCACCCTTTTGATGCCGATTTGTATGTTCCATATGGATTCTTTCTCCTCGAATCAACGTAAGATGCAATACCCCCAAGAGCTAGCATAGATGGATATACATACTGCGATACTGTTGGTGTAATCCTTTCATCTCCGTTGATTAGAATAGCCACCAATGATGAAACCAAACACAAGATGATGCCAAGCTTGTCAAGTTTCTTCCCAAATCCAGCAAACGCCTTGAATACTAAACTAATAGCAGCTGGGGGTAGACCAACCAAATACCATGGGGGATTATTCGGATCAACAAATGTAGCAATCAAAACACCACAAGTAATCAGGACAATCAAACCAGGTAGATTCCATAAGAAGAAAGCAGTCAGACCACCGATAGGACCAGCACGAGCCAATGCTGTTGATACAACTAACTGAGTTGATGTAGGGCCCGGCAAGCCTTGGCCGATTGCAAATAATTCAGTGAATTGCTCTTCGTCCAACCAATTCCGCTGCACAACTAAATGATCCCTAAGAATTGCAACATGTGCCTGCGGTCCACCAAATGCCACAAAGCCTACGAGAGATACATATTGTTAGAAGAGTATGTCATATGTCATAGTGTTCATAGGTATGAACACATAATATTATCATATGAACACATAATAAAACCTACATACCTAGCGGAGCATATGTTTTAATAACTTGTAAGTATCGTTCTCTCCAAGGAATATCCTCTTCTAATAACTCAGCAGCCGACTTCTCTGAGCGCATTGTTAGCCCCACATCATCATCATTGTTTTTGGTGGATGTTTGTTTCTCTGGGTCTGGATCTGGTTCGTCGACAAATTCATCATCTTCTTTTTTCTTATCGTCGACCTCTGCCGCCACTAGTGGCTCTGGCATAATATTGGACTCTTCTGTCATTGTATATTATATGTATTCGTCCACTATTAATAGAAGTCATAGGGGGGTATGTTGCAAAAAGGAGATGCATTGAATCAACATTTCTGATACTCGTTTGTTCGCCAAAGGAGGAGGAAGGGACTCCTTTCCACTCCTTCTCCACCTTAAACTCTCCTGTTGATATTCACCACCCATCCATCATGATATTGTTTAGTATATTATATTCCATCTTCTTCTTTTCCTCCTTGATCTGCTGTTTTCAATGTGCATCTTCATTTGCCACCCCGCCAACACATCACATACATAACACATATTCATCAACCAAAATCAATAATGACCTGCAAGATGAAATAGAAAGAAAGGCCAGGCAACGAGCATATGAGAAGAGATCACAAGGTGGTGGTACAGGAGAAACAGTAGGAGGAGCGGTGAGTGTAGTATGTTGTGTTATATATATATCAAATACATGCGCACATTACTCACATAATATACATATAAACATATGATAAATTACACGTCAACATACATATGAAATTCATCACTTCATATTATGCTTACATCACATAAACTGACAATACTTACAAACATATGATAAATTAGATTCTCGGAGGCATGCTTGGCGGACCTTTTGGTGCTCTTTTCGGAGCGCAGATTGGTGCTTCCTTCGGTGCAGCATCGCAGTTAGAAAAGTCAAGAAAGGAAGAATTGAAAAGAAAAGGATTAACGCCAGAAATGTTGGAACAAGCTAATGAGGTAGGATTGGCACTACAACAAGCTGTCGAAGGTCTTCGAGCTACACAAGATTCTGTTGATACATCACAAAGACTTGCAAAGACATTAGACAATCAACAGGGAAGTATATATGAAAAGGCTAAAACTGCAATGGCATCAAATGATGAAGAAGGGGCAAGGAAGTTATTATTAGAAAGAACTAGGATAAAAGAAAAACTATTAAAAGTATTACAATCACTGACAGAAGAGAAGAAGAGATTAGAAATGATGAAATCGAATGTAGAGTCATTAGAGACTAGGGGGTTAGAGATTGAGTCTTTATTGAGGCGAAGTGTTGGCGCATCATCTTTACAATCATCTGCTGATATAGGGTTATCATTAGAAAGAGAAGACCCACTGCTACAAAAGTTTAGAGATCTAGGAATGTAAAGAGTAGGTGAAGAGTAATTGAATGTTATCTATTACAACAACTTTTTAATTTACAGTATATACTTTGAACATCATTTGGAGACAACAATACCATCTCCAAGCTCTTTCACAGAGAAATATTTGTAGAGATAGTATGTATGTAGATTTGATTATATAAATTGATACAATGATTACCGATCAAATCTTCCATTCTCACGAGGCCAAACATCCGGTTGTTTTGCCTTCATTAATTCTAAGTATTGTTGTAATTGTTTCTTTTGTTTTGGAGTTAGCGGAGGAGCTTTCTCCTCTCTTTCTTTTGCCATCTTTGATGCTAAATCTCTCCTATCTTTTAGATGTTCGGTCGCTTGTAGATGTCGTGTCTCCATATGATCAACCATTATACCCCTCGAGAAATCAAAGTATGCCACCTTTCGGTAGTGGTGCAGCAGAATAATAAGTGAGTTATACTGGATAAGATGGTAATAATATATTCTATGGCCACCACACATCTACATACCTTGAAAACAGTTCCAGCAGTGACAATGGCAAGGCCAGTCTTCCAAGTGCTTGAGTTCTCTGCAACTCTTTTTGCAAATTGGCTTGAGAACATATCGTAACTATTCTAAATATGTACTTGTGTATGTTAGCCCTCGACAAAAAGGCGGTGAACAAAGTTAGTTGTTATTCAATTTGTATATATTAGATATATCTATATAATGTGTATGGTATATTGTAAGTAGTATGATGATGTTGTCAGTATTTTGTTGTGGTATGCGCGCCCTACTATCTCATATCTCATCTCTTTCTCAAGTATCAATGTAACTAGAATGTAGTTAGTTGTAGCAATGAGTCACTCAAAACTAAACTTCTTATGAAGTTTCTTCCCGTCTCCTGTAACCTGTAGCCATTAGCCATCAGTATCAATCCATACCTATCTACCTATCAATTGGCCATCAATTGCCAATGGTGTATGCCACCAATCAGGTCAAGTATTTATAAATAGGGATTAGTATTGTATTTTGAAGTTCTTATAATTGGTGACACACAAGCATTTAAAAGTCACCATCAAGAGTAGAATAACCGCATTATAATACTAATCTACGCTCAAGATGGTAATAGTTTGCAAAGGTTGCCAGCAGGAGTTTGCTTCAAAGAATGAATTGTTTAGACATCTTAATAAAACAGCAAAGACGTGTCTACCACTGGATGAATATAATGCTTTCATAGCCCACATTCGTGCTACTAAACGTGAAAAGGTGAGCGTTATGTGTATTTTAGTATCATATCATGTGCACATAATATGCTCATTTTGCTTGTAATATGTTCATTTTGAAGATTGCAGTACTTTATGGATATCTTCCCGGAACACATTATCAATCCTTAGTTGTTAAGGAGGATGATGCCATCGGTATAGAAGGAGGTGCACATGCTGCATGGCTTGTTACAAATGCGATTGATTTAGTATCTAGAGGTGATTCAAGTGTGAAGTTAGAGGAGAGATATGATTCATCTATTGTATCTAAGATCCATCGATCATATGGGCATAGCTCAAATGAATCATTAGCCTCCGAACAAGACGAACATACTGGGGCGATTACAGAGGTCTTGAGTACAACTGCAGTTCCATTGCTTGTTGATAATGATGATGACGTTGAAGAAGAAATGACTATTAATAATGGTGACACTACTGAAGATACAGTTATGAAGAGAAAGCTACGTACTTGGGTCAACTCTGTTAATGACCAATTGGATAGAATGCTCTCTGAAATGGTAAGTGATAAATCAACGTCAGCAGTATCGACAGCAGTATCAAATGAGTGGTCACCAGGACGTATAAGAGTGTTTGGAAGAATTACAATTACACAAAAGAAGTTTAATGCCCAAACTGATGTGACAAACAGACGAATAGACTACTGCTTCCCTGCAAGCTTGATATTTACAACTGATAGAGATAGATTTGCAAACAATCTTCCAGATGTAGCATCATTACAGGAGTATTGCGATGAATTTAAATCGTTTCCACCTGGGAACAAACCTGTCTTAGCTCGAACTGATAGCGGGTATATCCGACCCAGTGACGAGATGCTAACCTACTTGCTCACAATGAAGAAGGTAATGAGAAGAATTGCAACACAAGTCGAGGAATTGGCAGATGCCGGAAGCAAACTGGAGAAAGAGTTTAACCAAACTTCTAAGAGAAAAAAGAAGAAGAAGAAGAAGCAGCGGAAGAGAGACAACAAGGGTACCACATCAAGAGATGATGCATCTTCCAACAAACCAAGTAAAGTGGACAAACAACCATCTATCTACCCTGACAGCAAGCCATCTCCTTCTCCAAAGACGACGACTAGACTCCTGAAGAGGAAAAGATTTCACAACTTCAGCCCAAAGAGGATACTGGCTCACAATCACCTTGCTTATAGACGAGTGGATAGAATCTTCCATAGAGCCTCCATTAGATTACAAGACGAAATATCTACAACAACAATCAAGAATAGACCCTTCATTGTGTTCTCTCTAACTGGTGACATGTTTCTTCACGAGCAGGCCGTTCACATAATGGGTTTACTAATTGCAATATTCAGGGGTGTGATCGATGAAGATATCATTGACTGTATGTTTGATGAGAACTTCACAAGCTTAGTACCTGCACCGCCAGCTCCTCATTTTGGTCTGCTCCAAGGAGAGGCGACTTATATGACAATGGAGGGAAAGATGCAGAAGATACTCAATGCGCGTCGATGTGATAAATATAATGGTTTTGGAAACGAAGATGTAGTTTCAAGTGTTGAAGAATGGGAAGTATCTCTACTACAAGATGTTGCTAAAACTTGGTTGCGGGAAGGAGAGGCAGCAGACGGCACGCTCAATTCAGAGACTCAGTGGATAGACAATGTATTAATGCCCTGGTCAAAGAAGACAAATGAGTTACTAAAGCTTTGGAGAGCGTCAAAAACCACAGATGTAACTTCCTTTCTCCCACCCCTTTCTAGTGTTGATCCCTCAGTACCCCAATTATACGAAAAGGTTCTGTATTACTTGAGAGAAGCCGATAAGTCAGGGCGTTGGCCGTCAACTACACCCGGAAGACAACTCGTCATGTTAAGTACATCGAATGAAGGACAGCAAGCAAACCTATCAATGGCAAGTTTGTCTTTGAGCCTCGACAGGCGATACAGTGCATATAGTTTCAAGGAGGGGGAAGGGGGTGCAAGTGGCTCATTTTCTGTGGGCGCAATGCCTGGAGAACAACCAAAAGCAAACCTACTGTTCCCTGAATTGGTGAAGGCAGCTTTTGAACTAGAGGTCGCTTTGTGTCCTGACCGGCCACCCTCAAGTACAATTGCCATCAACAGAAATGCAGCCTTCAGGCCTCATACTGATAGTGGTGCCGGAGCGGGACAATCTACGAGCTTAATTGTAGGACTTGGGCACTACAATGGCGGGGAGCTTGTGGTTGAAGGGGAGAAGAAGGATATCCGATACAGCCCAATTGAGTTTGACGGGTGGAAGCAGCGTCACTGGACTCTGCCCTTTGGTGGAGAGAGATACTCATTAGTATGGTTTACTCCTAAAGGTTGTGAGGGAATGAGAGGAATCGACTTGGAATTGTAAGTTGAACAAGCTTCTATTAATCATAAATCATATAGAATCATTAGCTAAAGCTGCTACCAAATATCACAACAGTATCATTTCCCATAATGATAATTATATTATATAAGGATTTATTTATTCCACACGATACAGAGCGCTCTGTCTTGTATCAAAACTACATAAACCTATTGAACACACTCCTCCCACATTTTTAACCAACCAACTCCGCTGGATGATCTTTCCTCCCATCAGATCTCTCATCACTTCTTTGATCGGGATTACTTGCACTAGCATCCCCTCCGTCAGCCTTACTGGGTTCATCAATTTCCATAGCCACGCCCCGTGGAGCGAGTGCACTTTCCACCTGTCCTGTTTGGATTTGTGTCCCTGGCACTGGCTCGACTTGTCTCAACACATCAATCAGCTGTTCCCTAGTTCGGCTCAAATACTCCTTGGAATTTAGATTTTCCATGTTAGATACGGGTAAATGAAGGCTGTAGTCTGGTCCGAAGTATTCGTAATAATCATTGAATGGCATTTCATCCTTGACATCTTCACCCACTGCCACAGCAGTTTCATAAGTCCAACACCGTGGGACGTTACGAAGTGTGTATCCTCCACCTCCCAAAATTAATGTGGGGATATTAAAGCTCCTCACAAAGTTGACACACTCGGCATGTCCCTTGACACTCAAGTTGAAACATCCCAAACGATCCCCTGAGAGGGAGTCGGCACCACATTGTAACACCACGGCACCAGGAGCGAAGTGTTCCATAACCTTGGAAATGATGGGATTGAATACAGACTTGTATGACTCATCATCCATACCATCATTGAGGGGGAAGTTAATAGCATAATTCTTACCCTCGGCATAGCCAATATCAAGAACATCTCCAGTGCCTGGGAAGAATTCACCAAACTTGTGGAAGGATACCGTCATTACCCGATTGGTAGAGTAAAATGCCTCCTCAACTCCATCACCATGATGAATATCAATATCGATGTATAAAACACGTTCATGTTTCTTCAAGAGTTCCAAAATTGCCAATACGCAATCATTAATGTAACAGAATCCAGAAGCCTCAGCCTTCTTCGCATGATGGAGTCCACCACTCCAATTAATGACAACATCGGCATTATCATCATTCAACCGTGCGGCACCTCCGATACTACCACTAGTATATAGTTGGCAAAATTCGAATAAACCATCAAATACGGGACAATCCTCACCGACATTAAACCTTTGTAGTTGACGGGTATAATCACTCATATTATCAGGTGTGATAACCTTTAAAAAGTTAATATAATCATCTGAGTGGAAACGTGTCATGGCGGTAGGGCTGATAAGACGGGGACGGAATACATCCATTTTCTTGTACAGGCCGTAATTAACCACGAGGTTATGTGTCATACGAACACGATGGGGTTTCATTGGATGGCCTTGTCCATAGTGATAGTTACCAACCTCAGCATCATAAAAGTACGAGACACGTCGACTTGAGGTTGATGGTGTTGAGGTTGTTTCAGTATTGCCTCCAGCGGATGGGAGTACATTCATGATATTATCTGGGTTGTGTAGTACTTCTTTGGGCGGCGTGCCTTTGTATAATAATCCTCACGCCGGCAACTCAAGTCAAAAGTGAAGTAGACAATTGAGTAGGTATTGTCACAGGATTTTACGGTAAAATTGATCCGCAAAGTGTATTCAGATACCAAAGATACCTAAAAAAGATACCCAAAGTCATTACTCATTTTTATTTGCCCATTGCCCATTTTTTGCATGCTTTCTACTATCCCCCTCTATGACCCCCCCACGATAATAGATAATATATCTCCTCAATAAACTGGGTGTGGTGATGACGACGAGATCGATATTATATTTGCTGTGATATCAGTTTTGTATTAAGGGGTAATTTGATATATAAACGCATCCTTCACAAAAAAAATATATAAGACATCTTCCATATCCGACAAGTCAACAATGACGAGTACTGATAATTTCATTACAGGAGTAGAAGATATCCCCATAGAAACACCAATTCAAGCATCAGCTTTTGGACCATCATGTTGTAGTTGTTATTCGAGATTATGTTGTTGTAGCTGCTCATATACTGTCCCTACACTGAAAGATCTGTGGACTAGAGATAAGAGATTACTACGCTCGATATTGGTGATAGTTGTACTCCTGAACATTCCCATTGGACAATACATCCTATATCCTTTCATGATATTTAGTACATGGATTCACGAATCGTTTCATGGATTAGCAGCCATCTCCGTAGGCGGTGGCATTGAATGGCTTAATATATACTCTGATGGATCGGGTCTTGCAAGTACATACACAAATGGTAGTTCATTTCAAAGAGGATGGGTTGCAAGTGCTGGGTATCAATCTACCGCAGTTGTAGGTGGTATAATGTTAACGTTTAGAAGGTCCAACTTTGCTTGCCGAGTTGGCACTTGTGGTTTAGGTTTTGCAATCATATTGAGTGTCATTCTATTTATTAGAAACATCTTTGGCTTAATAATGATGGCATTTATGGGTTCAATACTGGTACTTGCTGGGTGGTGTCTGCCTCAATTTTGGGTTGGCGAACTCTATGCTCTATTAGCAGCAACAACATGCCTCAATGCCGTTACAAGTATAAGAGTTCTCTTCTCTCCGGCTGGGATGGTGAATGGCGTCGTGACAGCGGGAAGTGATGCTGTCGCTATGCAAGAAGTAAGCAAGGTTTGGATGCCCTCTTGGGCTTGGGCAACAATCTGGATGATATTAGCTTTATACATGACGACAATCGGCATCTGTTTTACAATGGAAACAAAAGAAAACAATGCACAAGCACAGGAACAATTTCGAGTAGAAGAAATGACAGAGCTGACATGATGCTCCGTGATACTGTAGTTGTTCTGGGCAGCCGTAAGTACCCGCCAAGATAAAAAATATACACTATTTTCTTAAAAAAAAAAACATTATCCTTTCCTTGCTTCTTCTTCTAATTCATTAACCACAACAACAATATGTCTTCTCCTAATAGCATTGAGACGAGTCTCAATCCTTGTAACAATGACAATGACAAGGCGGCAAGGGTTTGTAAGTATTCTGTGTGCTTGTCAATATCTAATCTTCTCTCCACATTCGTTCTTACAACTCATCTCGTCTCTCTCTCTTTCGTCACAAAGCACTCGATCCAACTGATCAAGAGAATGAACAACCCAACTCAACCGAGGTCATTGTAGTACCGTCGGATGATCTCCCTGGGTTTGAACCGGAGACTTTTGTGACTGACATTGGTCAAGATGAAGAGTTAACTTTGAAGATAAATGACGTAGAATCATTTTCTACATTGGAACCGTACACTGGAGGTGATCAGAAGAGTCTAGTAGCGTTATTGAAGTCTCGCAACTCTAGTCCTGATTCATGCGGTCTGTTCTTGGAAAGTCATTTGCTTCTAGGACAGATGTCGTTAGATGTATTGACTGGATACGGGCTACGTGACTCGTCATCTGATATCACTCAACAATTACCGTTAGATGCAGCTGCACTGAAACGTTTCTCTATGTCAATGATACGTGTCATTGAACAAGCCACTGGTGCTACTGTTACACTTGATGGGGATATGCTTACTATTGTTCAAGATCCACAATTGCTTCGAGAAACGTTATTGCTTGTTGATAATCTCAAAGTTGGTGGTAATCGTGTTCCATTCCTTCGTGTAATGATTGAAATCATTCAAGGCTTTCAAGGCCGGACTCAAGAGAATAAATTCCAGTTACAGGCATACGTTACCAGTTGTGTATTGATCGAGCTCCAGAATAAACTTCCGCTAGGTGGACTCTTTGGTTTGAACCTTCACCGGAAAAGTCTTCGTCACTTGAAGATCGTTTATGAGTCTATCTCTCCTCTTGCTAACGTTCTCAATAGAATCAGCCAAGGGTCTGTGTTTACAATGTTGGGAGATGTTGATGAAGATTACAACCGAGGAGATAATGTCGAATCCAACCCTGAGGATAGAACGAAACGACGGAAATTCCTACACACTGACGCTCCCGACCCTTACTCTGGTAAAACAGCACACGGAGGTGCCTGTGCATCAATGGTACAGTCACATGGTTCCAACAGAGAACATCGTCTCCATGAAAAATGTGTGGATGCTGAAACTAGATGCATATCATTTTACCAAATGCTATATCAACTACCAAATGGATATGTTGGTGTAGGTGGAGCAATGATACCCGCAACTAGTTCTGAACAAGTCATTGACAATGTAACGAGGAGTGGTTCGCATTTGAGAATTGTCGCCCCAGCCAATAAGGGCAAACAGTACGTTGCGACCGAGATGGTTAAATTATTAACATGTAAACGGCGGGGATGTGGTTTCTCAAAACACCCAGATAATAAGAATGGAAACACACCTGGATACCATCACAACGGGAAAAATCCGTTAGATTGGAGAAGGGAGAAGCATGTGTTTTTCAAGCCTGGCTTTACTGAATTCAATACCCCTCCAACAGGGCTACGTGATGACTAGATTGAGCTACTTTCCATATCAAAGATGAGACTTGTAACCGCTATTACATTTTGTCATATTGATGAGAAATAATTATAACGGGGAGTGGCACCTCTAGAGAGTGGCATGCACACGGAATCTAATTGGGGATAATGCATATTATAGAATTTATTGACCAATGTCACCTACCAATAGCAATCCTCGTCATTATCCTCCCCTCCCTCCTCCTTAGCCTTCTCAGCAGCCTCGATAGCCTTCACTTCTTCCTCTGCACTCTTCCCCTTATTTGTTATGGCAGCACCAAATTGCTCCATCTTCTTTGTTGTACCCTCGGCATGCCTAGAGAAGTCAAATTTCTCCTTAATCAATGCTTCCTTTACCCAAAACAAAGGATCACCTTTCTCATATCCCCAAACTCGTTCAACGTAGACACTGGGGTTTGCAAATCCTTTTTCCTTTTCTGGAACTACCAAAATTGTTGTGCCATCCCCCATATCAACATCCCGCTTACCACTATCTCTGTACCTACGAAGTAGGGGTAACATCTTATCCAATCCACTCCTTGCACGGTTTTCAATGTATTCATCACTGAAAATACCTCGACACTTCTCAACAGCAGCACACCCTACTCGGTGACAAAAATGGTGGCCAGCATCCGCTAATGTCAGTTTGTGGTCAGGGTCTTTAATCACCAATCTCCCATTCTTTTCACGTAATTCGTCATTTGCAATATACGCACGAATTTGCTCATCATTACTCTTTGTATAACTAATAAAACAATTAACCATTTGTGATGTAGTTCCCCGTACAAGGTTTTCCGGCACAAAACCATCTCCAAATACTTCAACACCCCCGTTACTTTTGAAATTCCTTCTTAATAATTCAACGATGCAGTATCCACTGGATGTGAACTTACTACAAAAATGTTCACGTTGTCCAGTTCGTACCTTGTTACCGGAATCTCCCTTATAGAGAATGAGGTGACATTTTACATCACCATGATTATTCTGTCGACGAGTGTTATTTGTAGCTTGCATTAACAAGACAGCAAACAAAGACTCATTGAAGAGAGAGGCATTATCATCACACGCGATGGAAGAACTAATCTTGATTTCAATCACCTCACGATCAGAAAATAGTTCCGCCAATTCATACATAAAACCAGGATATCCCCCATCAATTGCTCTCTCTTTAAAACTTTGATATGCAGACTCCCCAATGTAAACAAATGAGTACCAATGGTCATCTTCTAAATCAAGGGCATTGATCTTTTCATTAACATTGGTTACCATCGTCTTCAAGTCTTCCGAGTAATCATTACGATTTTTATCAATCTCTTCTTTTGCTGACTTCCATTCACTAACTAACATCGAGTATATCTTCAGATAACTGCAGCTGATATCATCTAATGTACCCTTAAATTCGCCTTCATGTAGAAGCTTCTGAAGAGCAATAGCTTTATCCTGTGGTATCAAATTGATATCAAACTTATCCTGCAACAAAAAGTTAATGCTCTCTGTAGCAAAACCACTCAAACCTGATACCAATGTTGGTCTATTAATAGATTGCAATGAAGGCACTAAACCATTTGCGTGATGATTTATCGCTGACATATTATCGCCTTTCATAGATTGTAATAATGACAAAACTAGATCAATATTAACATTACTATGTGTAAATTCTCCTACCGATGGAAATCCAAGGTTACTTTCTTCTGTATCATCACTGGCTTGTTTTGGACGTTTAGTATTGCTCGAATCAGAAGGTGCTTGACGACGACCACCGCTTGTGTTATTCATATTCGACAGAACAACAAATAGTTATTAGTCTGAAACGATTAACGATGTGTACTGTGTAATGAAATTTGCAATTAGCGTCCAGTGTCAGCTGTCAGCTGGCCACTTTGAAACCCTTATTGGCCAGATTACTGACCACTTCAGTACAAGGCGAATTGCAAGTTCTGTTATTTCTATTCATTGCGCTGCCCGTTGATGGTGGATATGTAACTAACTCTTAAATATACTGGCAATAAGAATGGGAAACATCAGATTTATGTTAAGGTGCACCAGATATTTCTAGCCTGCACAACGGCAGTTCTAACGATCAATGATGGATGGTCAACCACCGCTGACAACACTGCAACAACTTGGTCCTTCTCTCTCAAGACAGAGTTACGGGCGTGAGGATTTGTAGCTATAATTTCAATGCATTGCAACACAATTATCTGCTTTGGAATGTATGCTTCGGATGATTCGGAGGAAGATGATAATAACAAAAGACTTGGTATAATTATTCCAACAAACTTTGTCAACTTAGAATGAAGAGAAAAGGCAAAGAGGAGGAATCTAATATGAGAAAAGGAACAGTACAATATAACAATAACAATACACAATCTTCTACTTACATCCTCTGGTGATACTGCCAATGTCTTGACAAGTGCAGCAAGAATAACTGACAACAGATCTGTTGGTTTAGATGAAATAGATTCTGATTGAGCCAGAGCACTTGAATTTTTTGAGAAGTAAACTAACCCTGCAAGTAGAGTAGGGAGTATTTGTTTGATATTTGATGACCCCAAAAGCGATGAGGGTAGACAACATAACATGTGGCACACCACCGCTAAAGTTCCAAGTGCAGGAGGATTTTGTGACTTCGCTTGTTCTTGTAACGTTTTCATGAGAATCGGAAGAGTCTTGTGTGTCATGCGCTGTCTCCAAAACGGTCCACCATTGTGCACAGAAAGCATACTGCCAAATGCCGATGCAGGGAGTATATAAACATGTGACGCTGGGTTTAGTAGTGGATGTTGTTGTCCTTGTTCACTTGGTGTTACCAGCTGCACTTGTGTCTCAGTAAAGGGAAATTGTGAAGTACCATTGCAGGCTAGCTCAATTAAGAATATAGCAATCTTATCCCCTGTTTGAGAGAAGGAGCCTCCCTTGCATGCTGCCGCCGAACCCTTAAGATACAAAATATGAGTGCATACACGATTACAAAGCTCACACATTACAACAGAATGAACACTACTTACCAACATACTAATAAAGTTGAGTGTATCTCCCACCTGTGAAAAGGCAGAGTGCATTGATTCTTCAGACGCTTCAACTGTTACACTACCGGAGGCTTCCGGTGATAGTACATCACTTACTTCTGTCTTCAGAGAATCCAATGAGCTGACAAGTGTTGGCAACACTACTTCTTGTAGCAACTTTTGAATCACAAGGACATCACTTCCTCCTCTTCCATCACCGTCTTCGCTTCTATGAAAGAGGATCGAGAACAGGCATGTAGCTGCAGCTGATCTAGAATGGGCATTGTGATCTGAACGTATACTGAATTCTGCGAGGTATGTCACCATTGATGATAATAGTTTCAATGTTGCACTGTCCAATGTCTCCCAAACTTTAGTTGTACTTGTGAAGGCCGCCGCCAAGAGAGGCAAAGCAACAAAGAGATTCACTTCATCAGTCTCTGATAGCGGAGGCATAATCTGATCTACGAATTGTATCAATCCATCACAGGATGATACAGAGGAAGGACATTCATACACTGGTATAAGAAATGGAAGGATTGTGGATGCTCTCTTCATCTAACAATAAAGTAATTTTGTGAGAACGAGACATTTGAGAAACTAGAATACAATATGAACAAGGATTACGACAATATACTTACTGTATCAGTAGCCACCTCTTCATCTTTTGCACGAGATTCAGGCAGTTGCAAGGTACTCATTCCGACTTGTAACTGCGGCCTTTCACCTATATCTTCTCTATCAACGTTGCTTACTTTTGAAGCCTCTCCTCGAGGAGGCTGACATAGCTCTTCTATGATGTCAAACTTGAGCCCCGAACACGAAATACTGTGGAATGCATTACCTACATTTTGGCCTCCATGTCGAGTTATGTATGAAAGTGCCATTACAGGAAACCTTTGATCATCTTGGTCAGACTGTAGCACAGCAATAATACTTGATAGAAGACCAGAAACGATTCTCTCCGAGACATGAGATGTCCCGATAGAACATGCCCCAGCAAGGGATAGCCAATCAAATCTTATCGTACGCAATTTAGAAGAACCCTTCTTTGGAGGGGATGTTGCTGAAGACATAATCTCTGGCAGCAAGGAGGTGGCAAGCTCGTTTATCTTTCCGCAGCTGTTTGAGTCGTCACTTAGACCAAGAGATATTACAGCTCCCAGCACTCGTGCACATGCAGTTTTCCAATCGAGAATACTCTTTGTCAAGTTGTCCGCCGTCTCCACTTCACTCAATACAACTCGAGACAACGTAACAATTGACGTCTTCAGTTGAATTAAATCTTTTTCTTCCAATGTACTCAAGTCAGCACAAGTCAAAAGTGATTCCAACACAGCCACGGCAGCCAACGACAGGGGGCCTACTTCGTCTAGTCTTTCATTCAATACGACCGATACTTTTTGTATAGTAGACGAGAGGTATGAAGATAGAGGGTGTGGATGAACTTTCAATCCTTCATTATCACGTTGCCATTTAGTTAATGCCACTCGACAGGACGATATTAAAGCACCTATACCTCGCATTGCAGCAGATAGCTTTTCCTCGTCTCGAGATGACTTGGTTGTTGACTCTTCTCTGCCTTTGCCCTCATCTAACAAGGACAAGACACCAAGAAATCGGGGATAACAACAATCCAATACCCTATTCAAAGTCATTAGACCTCCCTCAGCCGCTAACGAAGCAAAGTATGCCGTCGAGGTACGTCCATGCATTCCCTGTGGTGCAGACTCAAGGGTAGGTATCAAACGACTAAGAGTAGGCCCAATATATGCTTCCCAAAGAGGAGATGTATCTGCTTCAATTGATTCGTTGGTGCCAGGAACAACATAATACGCCAATGATGATGAGAATTTCCGTATAGCACTAGCAAGTTGTTGTTCGTCAGCTGAAACAGCCTCCTCGTGAACACGCGCAAGCGATGAGGACAGCTCTGTCAAGAATGTAGGTGCGACTCTTGTTACATTCAATGATACATCGTTGTTGATAATCCCATTACTGGTAGAAGAGGAAGATCGAGGCAAGAATAGAGACGACAAGTCTTTCACAGCAGCCACCTTGTCGTCACTTTCCGACTCTGCTCCATTTGATGGTGGGTCATAATCAGAAGATTTTGGTGGTTCTAATCTTTCCATAAACATTCTTGCCGATAATGTTATCATAGTTTCATCTTCTTCTTCATTTCCTCCATTACGTTTTGGCATCATACACACATCACTTTTGTAACATGCTCCTCGTTCACACAGTACAGCTAATAGTGCATCTTGTAACATGACACGGGTAATTCTATGCGGATCATTCTTTGGAGGTGTAAATTGTATAGGATAGTAGGGTGCCACGGCATCAAAGATTTCAATGGAAGGAAGGCTCACTTCTTCTGTTCCAGTGTCTGCGGTGAATAAGGGTAACATGACGTGTTGTACCTTATTCAACAGAAGTAGTAGTTGTAAGAGACATCGAGGATCTGTTTCACCATGCATACATGACGATGCCATGGAAGAAAATGATGACATTGCTTTCAATAACGATGTCGGGACTACAACACAAGATGATGACTGTAACTTTGTTTGAAGTTTGTTCCACTGTAATTCATCCACTTTCAAACCATCTAGTGCTCCATCTAACAAGTCAAAGCAAAGTGAACGCTTTATACGTGGCAATTGGGATAATCCATCCTCAATATTCATTTTAGTATCTTCCTGTTCATATCCTGCCCCTGCACCTCCCCACATACCCTCATTATTGGTATTAGAATCACTAGATTGACATCTATAATTAATTCCCAACATTGCCAATTCAACTCTTAACTCCATTGATTGAAACACAACTCCCATGGCTTTAGCAATAGGACATTGTGGTGTATTATCTTTTGATTCTACACTTTGTGAAGTCTGCTGTGTTGGGAATATTTCAAGATTTGAACAGAGTAAAGCTTTTAAACTTGCCATTGCTGCATCTCTTACATTATCATATGATGAATTAGCATTATCTTGTTTTGATTGTTTCGTGGCAGACATGGATTGTAATTGTTGTGTAACCTGATCAGATGTTAAATTTGTTGAATCTACATAATCATTCATTTGTTGATCATTATCACTTTCATCGTCATTATCATCTTCACTACTATTACTTCCAGGTCGACCTAACTCTACCAAGAACCGACCAACTGCCTGTCGTACACCATGTGTTAAATCTTTACTACCCTCTAATGCCCCCATTAAACAATGCAGTGCACAAACTTTTGTACTTATAGTTGCATTGTTTTCATTAAATGCTGGTCCTAAAGTTTTGAGCAGGAGTGCTAATGTACTATTTGCAGTAGTAGATGATGCATTTGATATATCCTGTAGGACACTAGTATTGGATGGAGTAGATGGAGTAAGTGAAGTAGATGAAGATAATCCATCAAAATGTGAGTAAGCTTCTTGTTTGAGCTGATTCGCTATATCATCACTGCTACTACTCTTTTGGCACAAATCCAGCCATGATTGGAAAGTAGTAGTATTGCTCATGATATTATATAGTTATATCTGCATGATATATAACATACTACCGAGATATCTCTCGACCATTGACCATCTTTGATCAACACATGCCGCATGCCAGTAAAGATTTAGTGGAGGATACCATGGGTTTAGTACGGTTCAAATCTCACAACAAATACCAAATCAATCATTGCAATCTCAATCATGACGGCCTCTCTCTTTGCGCCGATACTACGTAACTAACACTATTAGAGATATGCCATACCTACCTCCTATTAACGTGCTAATTGCAGATATTCTGAGCGTCCACGATATATACCATCTATCATAGTTTTATCATACTATTACTCCGAAGTTGATGCATCGTTAGAAGTAGTGAAACGATTGCTACTATCGTCTACAAAAGCATATGGCGTAGATAAGCAATATCATATCATCCCATCGTCTCTGAAAGTTAGTATATTGTTATTTATTTGCCTTTTTACCACCCGTCAGCGATACTCTTCAACAAGAATAATGAATGAATAGAAAAAGTTGATGTTTGATACTTTTTGTAGCAATATCTCGACGAGTTAGTTTTAATGCACTGCACCCTCCGATGGCACAAAATAAAAGTTATCAATTTAGATATATATATATATTTATTGATGCAGTGAAAAGAGGATGAGACTGCTTTGGGGTTGGTTTAGTAGTGGTAGTTGCAATTCTGGAGATATGGATAGATGGATGTTTGTCATGCAAATACGTATCCACAAACAAAGAACAAAACATATGCACATATCACATTACAATTAACAATTCGCATTGGTACAATACAGATAGGGGTGTCGTTCAACTGTGGGGAGCAAAGCATATATGTTATTATTCAACAACTAGTATGATATGCAAAGGATAGTGGATAGTATACCACAAATAACAAATAAACCTGTGTGAGAGCACACAAAAGTAAAGAGCAGGTAATTGAATTGTAATTTAAAAAGATGTATTTAACCACATTATAAATACTGTTACTACACTGCATTATACCGTACACTGTTTGTTGCTACACAGTATCCTTTTACAACACTTGGTATCCTTCCTTTTAAAGCTCGTAGCACCACTCCAACAGAGGTATTGACCATATAAACTGTACTATTCTTAGCTAATACCTTACTGTCAATGTTTACAAGTTTAAACATTGCAACGAGGCGCCATAACCTTCGATACGGAGTCGTCATAGGGGCACCATTAGCTGAAATATTTGTAATCATAAACAGCTCATAAACATGTCCATCTCTTCCCCTCCTTCTCCCATCTTCCTTTCCTCTTCTTTTCTTTCCCTTCCTTCCTCTTTTTCCTCTTCTTTTCCTTCTTTTCTCTAGAGCTCCAGCACCAAAAAATTGCCGTGTGTTGATGTTATCTAAAAGCTAACAAAGATGGAAGAGCAGATCGGTGACGCGGCAGATAATGCCTCTGTAGCTTCAGTAGATAGTAACGGTGTTCGAACGTATTTCTATGATCCTTGTGACTTTGATGAAGAAGTATTCGATCTACTAAAAAACAATAGTTCTGATATTGATGCGGTATGTATTTGTGATGACGAATTCAATCCTCTCGATATCAATTGGGGAAGGAAAGGAATGCGTTGTCCAATAATACACATCTCAAGAAGTTGGAGGTATTATATCAATCCGAGTCTGAGCTTGATGCTAGGGAGAAGAGGTATGCCGAAAGGAATACTAAGAACTTCTACAGAGCAATTGCTGCCAATAGATCGATAAAATACCTTACTATGGATGGATGTATTGCTGGTGTAGTTGATGTGGGGGAAGTTTTTACTATTCTTACACCTTCATTTCAAAACAATCTTTGTAGTTTGACTCTGAATGATATTCAATTAGATGCTAAATCAATCGAGCAACTTGCATCTGCTGTAACGAATTGTTTTGGACTAGGAAGATTGGACTGGATTGTTGCAAGGGTATGAATAATTCAATTATGACAAAGATTGTGGACGTACTACTGGCTAAAATCTCCAATATAGAGGAGCTGAGTCTAAATGGATATGAGATGGATGACGAAGCTGTGATTTTAGGTAATGCATTGTGTACTACAATAACTACACTGAAGAAACTATATATGAGAGGAATCTTCCAAGACGAAAGAAGAGGTTCAATCACACCAAAAGGCATGGATGCACTATCAGTTTGCTTGTCAAAGCCATCTTCTTCTCTAGAAGAACTCCATTTGGATGATAACCACATCGGTATCAGTAGTGGGATTTCTCTCTCTGAGGAATTGTCAAATAATTCAACATTGAAAGTGCTTGACATTAGCTCTGCGGTATCACCTAACCACTCTGAATGGATAATGTCATCAATTGGTTGGAATATGTTCTTTGAATTTTTCAAATCACTTAGTACTATGATTTCACTGAAAGACTTGAACTTACAAAATACTCGCATCACTTCTTCCGGATGGGTTAAGTTCTTCGAACTTCTCAAAAGTCCAGGTAGTGTATTGAAGTCACTTATTAATCTGAACATCAGGAGCTGGGAAGCAGGAATGAATGATAAAGGATTGACTCTTTTATCACAAGCTTTAGTCGGCAACAGTAGTTTGCAAAAGGTTTCAGCCATAGGAGCATTTGGAACAATGGTTGACAACCAAGAAGAAGCCTGGACGAATCTTTCAAACACTTTATGCGACAAATCATCCATCGAAAGCATATACAACTCCAACCATTCATTTCAATCATTTATAGCTGGGAATAAACCTCCTGTGATCACGTCCCTATTAGAGTTGAACAAAGGCACAGACAAAACAGAAGTTGCCAGACAAAAGATTTTTCGATATTATCTTTCCGATGTAGACAATCTTCATACAATCACAAGCACAGATATTGGAGTTTTGCCCCATGCAATGAGGGTTATTGGCAAAGATGTATCTTGTTTTACACTTTTCTATCAAATTATCCAGGGGATGCCGCATCTATTCAATATCAAACAAGTTGTGGGTGGTAAAAGAAAGAGGGAAAATTGAGAGTGAACTCTTCGAGAGTTTGCTATCATGCCTTAGCAAATTGTAATACTGTAGCTACTTATATGTTTGTGTACATCCCCACAATCAATGTCTTTAGGAATGCTAGTCTCTAATTATGAATTTATGTCTACATAGATGGCCTGGTTAAGGATGAATTGCATGTGTTATATCCTTACCTCTCCTTGATGATCTCCGATCATCGTCAGCTAAAGACGAGGACTTGGCCTTGTGCCCTTTCCTTGGCGACTCTCCTCCTAACAACGCTGCATGAGGCTGCTGGTGACACTTAATGATTCTGGGGGTGGTCGATTTCCACTGACACCAATTTGATGATGTAGCGTTGCAAAAGCCTCTTCCTGCAACAGATGAGGCATGACTCCACTTGCAAATAGAGAGGCGAGGTATGAAAACCCAAGGAATCCATCAAAGGAAACCAAACCAATCACAACCAATATAAGCATCATCAGGCCCAACAATGGGTTGGCCATTTTGCCTATTCTTGGGGGTATCACAGGCTCTTCAAAATCGGGTGGTAATAACCAGTCGAGAGAATTGAAAAGAATCTGAGCTCCCGCTGAGTATACATCTATAGGATAGTGTACACCATCATAGATCTCCGAGGCTCGAGAACTAGTAAATGCTGGTCCATCGATAACAAAGGATGACGATGATAAGATGCCATTCCGAGCATACACTGCTCGCATAGCTTCCATATCTTCCTCTCTCATGTGATCGCGCTTTTCTTCAGTATTCAATGCCTGAGAATTAATGGTCGTAGGAATAAACCAAACAACTGCTGAACCGTATGAGTCTTGGGCCTTTTGCATTTCCTTGGCAAGCTCCTTGAGGGTAGCAGCATGGGATTGACGATCTTCATCACTCGCATACACATGAAGACGATCCCAAGCTCCTCCACCTAATACTATAAGATCTGGGTGTTTGTTGCCCGCACTTCCCGTTGCCTGTCGGTTAATTTCCTTGAGCGATATGAGTTGATCTGTCGCGAGTGGAGCCCACTTGAAGTCGATCGGTGTTGTTCCCCACAACGTATTGCTAATATCCGCATGCTTGGGACCAGTTGCATCATATTCACCACTGTTTGTAATACCCATTGCCCTCATGGATGCATGATAGATATATCGAGTCATACTATCACCAACAAAGACTACTTGTCGTCTGCTGAGAGCTTTCTTCAACCTAGCTTCATTCCTATGGCCAAATCGACAATGAGTTCGGGATGGTTGATCTTTCCATGCCCAAACATACGAGTTGCCATGAGGCTGACAAGTACCATAGGAAGCCGCACCGTAGTTTCTATAGGCCATACCTCTACTGGACTCATTACATCCATCAATTGGTACCCATATTCCATCATTTACAAACGCGTCACATCCTGAAGGAAGTCGCCCAATTGCGCTCGCTCCAGCTGCGGCAAACTCATTCCAAGTAAGGCCTAGTAGTATAACAACCATGGCTCCAATCAAAGGAGGACATAGCTTTGAGTATATAGATTCATCTTTTGAATCGTCTTCAGTGGAGAAGTCAGACATTTCCGATTGTGAAGTCGCAGAATAATCATCTTCATCAGTAGAATGTTTCATCTTCTTTACTGTTTGTCGGTATCTAGACCAGCTTGAATCAATCACCGTTTGATACAATAGTGTGCCACAGAGCATGGAGACGACTCCAATTACAAAACCAGTACACATATCCAAACTCTCCAATAGATATGCAGTGCAATAGAACCCGGCAATTGTAACTCCCATACTTATTAGTGAATTGATACATGCCTGTCGATCATTGGGTAGTAACATACCACGAAGTAATAATGTCAATTTATGTAACTTTCGTGATATAATAACATAAAGATAGGTTACCAATGCCAAATTCACTCTTGGCCAGCCTGGTATCAACACCAGAATTGTCTTTGAATTGGATGTTAACCATATATGATGTTGCATTAGATATGTTTCTAATGTCGTTTTACCAATTTCATGTATCAATTCCATTGTGTATGATCTCATTTTGGGCGTTATATTCCGTAGATAGATGTATGTTAGTAGTGGTATAATACCAAAGTATGGATTTGTACCATTGTACGATATCTTTTCATACATTAATGGTCCCTTCATCCACAAATAGAATACTGTTAACATAGCCAAAGCTATCGCAAGTTTGCTCATGTATTGTACATTCTTCCTCTTAGCTTCCAACTTACGAAAGAAGAGCAACATAACTGGATAATTATATGCAAATATCATACCAAGTAATGTACTCCAATGATCCAAGTATGATCGAAAGTACCATTCCCAGCGCTCACCCATTGTTGCACCAATAACTGGTTCATTTGATAAGAATATACCAACTAACTTATCAAATATTCCCATATCAACATCCCATAAAAGATAAATAACTATTGATGCTATACCCAACTTTATTCTTATCCACCATTTTGTATAATTCTTTTCTTTACCAATATACATGATAATATACACCATACCAAAAAAGTATGTATGTAATGGACATATATAATATAATATATATGTATTACCATGTACTAAACATAAGAAGAACACTAAAAAGTTTAATCTCCATAACATTTGGAATGTTCGTACTAAGCTATAATCATTTGTATTGTAATAATATGTAAAGTTACCATAACCTGTTAACCAAACATAACATGTTATCATTACTCGTATGCCGTTATATATTTCCATAGCATGCATGTAGTGATATAGTAGGAAGGTGAATTGCATCCAACCTTTCCATTCTTCTGTTTGATATCTATTTAGTACTTCATTCTCGGGTGCTACACCGCTAATGCTATGCTGATTATGATTTCGTTTCTGTTGAATTGATGATATTGTTGACTTTTGATCTTCCTGTATCCTATCAAGCTGCTTATTATCAGTACTTTTGTTAACAATATTCTTTCTATTCCGTCTATTCTTAATAACACTATTCGCCTTAACTGAATGTCCACCAGCAAAAACAACAATTAATATAGTCCAAAAGAAGAATTCATCACGATCATATGTCTTCTCTTCATGAAAGTAGAGTGGATGATGTTCACATATATAACTGTAGAATAATATTAATGCGAAGATTGTACTTTGATATAATAAGTTATAGATTGATGATAATGATTTGGTATCTAATGGCTCTTGTTGTTTTGAGTAATTGTTAATGTCAATGTCAGTGGATGAGCTATTGCAATTTCTCCAACGCCATAAGCCAGTTAGCCATAATCTAGCGGCGACGCTTGAAGTTGTAAATATTATTGATCCAAATAATATAGTCATTGCAATTGTTGATGTTGATACATTGTAGAATATTGAATTATTATTGTTGGATGAATAGTATGTTGTTGTTTCGGCTTCATCACCAAGGTCATCTTCTTGGAGATAATCACTCATAATATTATTATTTGAGAGAAGGATACCCTATGCTACTTATCTATCGCGGCGGCGGAGACAAAATGAAAACCCGAGGCAACGGGAAGATATTTCATATAGATAGATAATAATGCCGTGGCGGCGGATGATTGGAGGTATTTAGTATTTATATAACGACTATCGCGCTATCAGCCTCTTTACTCTTTAGTTGCCCATTATTGCAATCCCAAAAATCGTTTTAGGTTTAGGATGAGAATCTCTTGATAGTTGTTGATTGTTGACTTGCTTTGTTGATGTTGCGTTGTTGATACAAAGGCAGATAAGTAACCAAGCAATGGATGGAGGTAATAAGAGTGGCAATGGAAGTAATGAAAGATACTCATCTTATAGACGCAGTCCTTATGCAGTATTAAATCTATCACAAAATTCACTCAATAAAATCAGTAATGAGTCGATAAGAGATTCATATAAGCGACTATCACGCTTGCTTCATCCTGATAAACGTCCTCCTGGTAAAGAGAGAGATGATGCTCAGGAATTGTTCATTGAGCTACAACATGCATGTAAGTTTATGTACACTAATGCATAATATGATATACACAAATTTTAATATTTTCTAATCATTCTACTCTATCAAGATGAAGTTCTAGTAGATCCTGCACACCGGCAAGCATATGACGAGTTTGGTTTTGCAGCAGTAGATGTAGTACGTCATAATCGGTATAGTGAAGATTCTTTATATCAACATCTATCAACACTCCATGATGAAGGGAAGGAGAGAGAAGCATTAGAAATACTCATTATAGTGTTGGAGGACAAGAAGCGAAAGCAGAGTCTCAAAGAATGGGACTTTAATGCCAATATAGATGTTCATATGCATGCTTGCAACTCAGATGGTGGTGGTATGATGGATGAGTGGCCAGACGTTACCTCAACTAATGTATCATTAACTGCATCTGTACCCATTCCTACACAAACGACAACATCAGCACAACCAACAGCAGATGACAATAACAGTAATGAAAACCAAATATCTACAAAGAAACAAAAGATAAAACTTGATATAGGAGGACATTCAAGTCTCGATAAGGGATTAGGATCAACTCAAGGTCTCCTATCTGCAACATACCAACCTGTTGATCAAACTACCATTACATCAGATCTCGCTTTCGGAAGAAAACAGATAGAAACGTCAATATCTACATCTACTCAGTTAGTCAATGGTACCGGTCTCTCTGCTAAAGTCACACGTCAATATGATCCTACTAGTAACAAAGATGGAAATTTTGGCTTTGGTTTCTCATCTAATAGATCTCTTAGCTTTGCAGATAGGCGAG
>Ga0214478_100393_pt1 | contig 25820 bp, 27 predicted proteins | sample M1_20Mar14CPVII9_2_FD_178001 | JGI IMG/M metagenome (GOLD analysis project Ga0214478, IMG submission 178001) | Marine eukaryotic communities from Monterey Bay, California, United States - M1_20Mar14CPVII9sort6BwellD7 | ecosystem: Environmental > Aquatic > Marine > Unclassified | place: USA...
TAAAAAGAGATGGGCAAAGATAAATTTTAATGGCAATCAGAACATTACAGATGATCAGCTGCATGCCTTCCTCGATAATATCAATGCTAATCAGAATACAAAAGTGTTATCATTAGTTGGATGTACGAAGATTACTGGGTCCGGTCTCGTACCATTAAGTGGATCAAGTGTATTAGAAGATATCGATCTTCGTGTTCTTGGTTCTCTCCCTTTGCAAGGTGATTCGGCATGTCTCCTTGGCTCAACCGGATTAGATGAAGAGTGTGTAGGAGCGATACTAAACTCCATGTTACCAAATAAAGGATGGTGGAATGATGGAGATTTAGAACAGTGCAGTAGTGTTGCAGTGAGAGAGCCATGCGGTTGTGATACTCCAGTGAAACAACCTCAAAGGAGAATTGCATTACGAAGAGTATCAATCCGACCATGTGCAATTACTCTTGGAGCAGCGGTACCGATCGGACGAGGTACATATGCACCTAATCTCCAACAGTTCTTTCGTCATCACAAGTTCTTAACAGATAGAGAACCTTGGGCACAGAATCCAAACTCATGTTATGTTTGCTTTGTACATGCATGTGATGAGAATGAGAGTATATCTTGTGAACAGTGCAATAGACACTTTTGTAATGCATGTGCCATGCCACCCTCGTGTTCAGAATGTACAAAACTAAGATGCCAGTGGTGTACAAATGTTGTAAGTTGTGGAAGATGCAACAAACAAAGCTGTGCTAGCCATGGATATGAAAGTTGTGGCGGATGTGATAAGGTATACTGTGTTGACTGTCATGATGAGTTGGAAAACTGCCTTGTATGCAATGAATACTACTGTTCAGAAGCATGTCATCAAGGTGCTCATCATTAAGAGTATAGTAAGGTGAGGTATATTCTGTCTTTGAATTGTAAAGTAAACTAATGTATCAAGTATGAATCATAATATCTTATTATTAGGTTCAACACAACACACATCGAATGAAGTATAGACATATCCATTTAGTAGTCGTAGGCATGAGAATAGCACATATATGCACCAGATTTCAGCTGCTGCCGCCATCTGCATGTCTGAGATGTCAGGGGCATGACACCAAAGATATGAAAAGATATGGTATCTTATGTATTTTTTTGCATACTTGCATTTTGCTCAGTTTTGCTTGCATAAACTCGAGAGCAAGTCGATAACTCATCAGCTTCCTCTCTCTTTATAATCATGGCCGAAGATAGCATTAGTAACGACGATGATACATCTGAAATTGTAGTAGAATGGTGGGGTGCACGGCTATCGAAGTCTATCGCTTCCATTTTTGCTCATTCTACTTCTGCAAATTCTACTTCTAACTACAACGACGATGATGGATATTCAACAACCTCCTCCTCTCCACCACCACCAATCATTGATGTACAACCTATGCCTGTGCCTGCTAACATTTCTACTACAAATACCAACACCACCAACGATTGGTTGCACTTTTGCATCATGGTACTTCTAGAAGGCAAACATGGTAAGATGAACATATCTAGTGCATATCTTATGCAAATCTTATGTATTCGAACACCAACTTATGCATATCTATCTCTCAACTTACTTTAATATGTATCTCTCTGTTGTACAAGGAACTAAGTGTTTCAGAGTTCCTTACAATACCGTGCTTGATACTTATACAAGTCTAGTTGATGCAATTCTACAGAAGTATCTACCTGATGATGCAAAGCCCTTCTCAGTCGATGATTATTCAATCAAGGTCAAAGATGTACGAGATGCATCTTTTCCCATTGATATTGGAAGTACAGAAGATCTTGATATGGCTATCAATTCTCCATTTGCTAAGGAGAAGGAGTTGAAGATTCGTGCTACTATTCATCTCAAGTCTGATCCTCCCATGCCAGATGTTGCTCCTCCTGTCCAAGCTGGCCGTCTAGATGGCATTGATATGAGCAGTACAGTATCACCTCTCTCTTCTTCGGGTGAGAAACCAACTGCAGTGACTCCTACAGAGAAGACAAAGACACGTCCAAAGAAGAAACGCCAGAAGGCTAAGGGTTCTATCTCTCGTGGAAGCAAGGCACCTGTCCGTGATCGTATCATTCAGGCTATGGCAGAGCTTACTGCTCTTGGGAATCCAAGTCCCCCTCGTCAGCAGGTTGCTTTCTTTTCTGGGTATAAGTGTACTTCTAGCACCGGATTTGCAAAGTCATTGAGTACATTGAAGGCTGAAGGGTTAATTACTTACCCAGGCAGTAAAATGGTTGCCTTGACGGATGTGGGTCTTCGGGCTCCGGCGGCGAATGGAATTATGCCTCCTACAAGCAACACTGAGGTGCATAGTCGTATTAAGGCACTTCTCACGCCAAAACAGTGTGAGATCTTTGATTCGTTGGCCGCTCATGGGCAAGCATATGCATACCCCCGAGATGAAATTAGGGTTGCGGTTGGCTACTCTTGTCCATCATCCACGGGATGGTCGAAGTCTATCTCAAATTTGAGCTCTCTGGGTATCATCCAATACCCTAAAGATCCCAATAACCCCAAGAAGAAGTTGATTCAGTTGACTGAGATGTGCTTCCCGTTCTTGAACCAACATGCAAATGTCCAGATAGCCGCCGATAACCATATCAGTTCTTCAACCGAAGTTGACGATGAAGCTCTCTACAATGCTCCTACACCTCCTCTGTTTGACAACTCTGCTTTTAATGAGGACCGAGTAAATGTTTGAGCATCTAATATGTGTAGAACTATCTAGTATTGATTGTAAAATAGAATGTCTGATTGCTACATCTGATTCTGCTTTGCATGAAGCTTCGTTGATACTCTGCTCCTTTTCCTTACAGCTCTGTTATGACTGCACCTCTCCCGACAAAGGAATGAAGTTTGATGATCATTCTTTTGTGCATCTAGCTGTGAGAATGGCCATTGAAGCTAGAGAGTAGCAGTTGCCGCATCTTCATGTCTGAGTGTCAAAAAGATCCAAAGATATGAGGTATCCTTTTTGCTGTCAAGTGAGCATCTTGAGGCAACGAATGCAAAGCAAGGATGTGATATATCCTCTGCTTCTCCTATCACAGCAAACCATGGATGAAGATAGTAATAGTAATGCAAAAGATGCAATCGACGTTGGCGGAGTTGCCTGGGGTATTATGCTGAAATCTTTCGTACCGTTTGCTTGTTACTTTTCGCAATCATCAACAAAAGATACTTCTCTAACAAAGATCGTAGATGTGCAGCCACCTGTGCCTGTAGCAATCAATCCTCTTCCCAATACTACCACCAACAACGAATTGTTGCACTTTTGCATCATGGTACTTTTAGAAGGCAAACATGGTAAGAATAGTATGTCTATGTAGTATGTGCACATCTTATGCATTTGTGCATATCTTAATCTTATGCACATCTTATGCATATCTGTCAACCTATCTCTACTTATGATAGGCACCAAACGTCTTAGAGTTCCTTACAACACCGTGTTAGATACTTATGCAAGTCTAGTTGATGCAATTCTACAGAAGTATCTACCTGGTGAAGCAAAGCCGTATTCTGCTGATGACTATTTGATCAAACTCAAAGATGTACGCGATACATCTTGCCCGGTCGATATTGAAAGTACAGAAGATCTTGATATGGCCATCAATTCTCCATTTGCCAAGCAAAAAGAGTTGAAGATTCGTGCTACTATTCATCTCAAGTCTGATCCTTACATGCCTGCTGCTGCTCGAGTTACTGGTCGTCCTCCCGCAGTTGTTGATCTAAGCAGTAGTGATAGTAATGCCTCATCTTCTGGTGATAAAAGAAAGCTAGCTACTCCTGTTACACCCACAAAGGGGCCTCCTACAAAGAAGAGGCGAACAAGTAAAGGCAAAGGAAGTAAAGTACCTGTCCGTACTAGTATCATTCGATCATTAGCTGAACTTCGTGCAATTGGCAAATCTGATCCTCCTCGTACTATGGTTGGCCTTCTTTCTGGATACTCTAATGTCGGCAGTGCGTCGTTTGCAAAGACATTGAGTGCATTGAAGACAGAAGGTATCATCACCTATCCAACCCGAGACACAGTTGCTTTGACTACCTTGGGTCTTCAAGCTCCCGAAGCACACGGCATCATGCCTCCCTCAAACAATACTGAAGTTCATTATCGTATAAAGGCACTTCTTACACAAAAGCAATGTGAGATCTTTGATTTGCTAGCAGCTGATGGTCGAGCTCATTTGTATGTTGAAGTTGCTGCTGCCGTGGGTTATAACAATGTTGGTTCAAGTGGTTGGAATAACTCACATAAAAAGATGAGCTCACTTGGCATCATTCAATACCCCACGAACCCTGCCGATCCGAAGAAGAAGTTGATTCAGCTAACTGATATGTGTTTCCCATTCTCAAAACAGCAAGCTGTGCAAACCGTAGAAGGAGAGTTTGCTGATGCTCTGCAGCAGAGGATGGAACAAAAGTTACACGAAAGGCTCAATAAAAAGAATACTGCCGTAACAGAACGAGCCACTGTCTAGATTAACTGTTTGAATGACTATTGAACTGTATAATATAAATGTTGAAATCAGATTCACTCTTCTTTATACAACTGAGATAGTTTGGCTTAAACATCCTTCTGATTGTATCAAAACTTGCTTTGTTTATATCAGATCTTGTATCCTCGTTACTTTCCCATCTGATCACACTTATACGTATATACATAAAGTTTACTCAACAGGATCACCACGCTTCTCTCCATTCCAGTGATAGAATCCCTTACCAGTCTTTCTGCCTAAATCTCCAGCGTCTACCATCTTCTTTAGACTTGCAGGTACTGTAAATGCGCCCTCGTTTGGAAAATCTTTCTCCCAACCTTCCACGATATATAAACAGGTATCTAATCCAATATAATCTGCCAAATGCAATGGTCCCATTCTATATATCACCAAGTTTGATTACATAAAAAGTAGGTTAGAGTGAACATCTAGAATGAAATGATGACATATCATATGCACATAAAAAAAGAACATATCATTGCAAAAAACTTACGGATGTCCTGCTCCCAATTGCATACTCAAATCAACATCCTTAACACTAGCATCACCCCTTTCAACTAATGCAATAGCTTGCATTAAATTCGGTACCAATAATCGATTGACAATGAAACCCGGCGTATCACGACACTTTACACCAACTTTATTGATATCCGATACCCATTGCATACATTGATCAAATACCTCCGGATCAGTATGGTCTGTACGAATAACTTCTACTAATTTCATAATTTGAACAGGATTAAAGAAGTGAACACCTACAAACTTGTTAGGTCGACCAGATGCCATTGCCATTTCTGTAATACTCAAACTTGAAGTGTTACTTGCAAAGATGGTAGATGGTTTACATTCTTTACCCAATTCTGAGTATAGATTCTTTTTCAAATCCATATTTTCAATAATGGCTTCGACTATTAAATCAGTATCATTTAATGCAGATTTGTCTGTTGTGAATGTAATCTTATTCATTAATGTTTCGGCATCTGAGGATGTTAATCTTTCTTTTGATACTAATTTATCGACTGAACTTTGGATACGATCTTTACCTTTGTCTAAAAATGTGGAGTCAGTTTCGTATGCGATTATAGATGAATGGATATTGTTTTTGGTGGCGGCCATTGCAGCTGTTTGGGCTATACCGTGTCCCATTAATCCGAGGCCGATTACTCCTAATTTGTCAAATGATGAGTTGATGGGTGTTGTTGATGAGAATTGTCGTAGGATACCCTTGCCGATGGCAGCGGTGGCATTGCGGCTAGATGACGCAGTAGCCGCTCGAGTGAATGTTGATGATATCATGGTCGTCAGTATGCAGTCGTTGTTGTGGTTATGGTTATTGGTTAATTGTCCTCTCTTTATTGATTGCCAATGATGCTTTCGAGTTTTTGAGGAGGTAAAATGATCTTTATATCTTAGCGATCAACGGCAAGAAATTTATTCATCCATCATCCACCACTATTTTACAACTAACAACTATCAACTCTTATTATTGTGCTCTGGCGCTGCCGTCCAATACTAAAGCGAAGCACTCTTTGAATATATCAGCGAGCAGCAGCATTTAAGATAGCAAGATCCGTCGTCCGTCGCGTAGCTCATTAATCATAAACTATTAAAAAAAACATATCACTTGATACACTTTGACGCATCAAGAAGAGAAACCGAAGCTATCACTCTCTATAAATTGTTTATTGTAAGTATATTATACAAATATGAGCTCTACTGATACTACTAAAGACGTTGAAGATGACAATATCGATACCGTCAATGAGGATATCGAGAGAGTGGTCATCTCTGAGGATAAGAAGGATACCGATAAAGATTGCACATCATGTGAGCAAAATAACATTACCGAGGGTACTGAAGGTGTGGCTTTAAAGGATACGTCTGTATGTGTATGTGCTAGTTGTGGTAAAAAGGGTGACAGTGATGATATGAACACGTGCAACAAATGTAAGATGGTTAAGTATTGCAATGCGGCGTGTAAAAAGAAGCATCGTAAGAAGCACAAGAAGGCATGTGAGAAACGAGTTGCCGAGCTACACGAAGAACAGTTATTCAAGGATGTAGAACCCGACGAGTGTCCCATTTGTTTGATACCTCTACCACCGGATCAAAGTCAAATCCAATTTCGGTCATGCTGTGGGAAGCTAATATGTTATGGTTGTATTTATGCAATGAAGATGAGTGAAGGAGGAGATGACATATGTGCATTCTGTCGGACACCTTATGCAAGTTCAGATCAAGAATGTTTTAAAAGAGTGAAGAAGTTAGTGGATAAAGGGAACGCTAATGCTTTCTGCCATCTTGCAGGGTATTATAAAGAAGGAAGTACGGGTTTGCCTCAAGACTTGACAAAAGCTAATGAATTAAATCACAAAGCTGGGGAACTAGGATGTGCAAGAGGATATTACCTCTTAGGTATGAATTATTATGGTGGACATGGTGTGGAAGTTGATATAAAGAAAGCTGTATATTACTGTGAACTTGCAGCTATGAATGGGTATATAGATGCAAGATATAACCTTGGTGCCAATGAATATAACTCTGGCAATTATGATCGATCATTGAAGCACTTCATCATTTCAGCAAAGGCTGGACATGAGTTATCTTTGGTTCCAGTTAAGAACGGGTACGAGCAGGGATTAGTTGGTAAAGATGAGTATGCAAATACGTTACGTTCTTATCATGAGAGACAAAAAGAAATGAAGAGTGAAATGAGGGACAAAGCTGCCGCAATACTTGATAGGCGTTAATGATAATACGTTAATGATCATATTATAACTACCTGTATCTTCATCCATTTTTCTTCTTCAACTTCATCTCTTGCTTCAACTCTCTATCCAACAACTTTTCCAGCTCATTAACAATCTCTCTAGCACTAGCTCTCTTATCGGTATGGGATCATGTTCATAAGCTCTATCCAATAAACTAGTTAATTCAGCATCGACAGTTCCCACGGCATTACGGATTGTATTATCAACTTGCGGTCGTCTACCCTTTTGTATATCCGATTTAACATGCTTACCACGTTCATTATCTATGGTCTGTTACCTGTTTGAGAGTACATTCCCGGCCGAGTAAATTCATCGTCTTAGCGATCAACGGTAAGAAGTTCTATCTCCTACTTTGGTATGCGCGTATTACTAGGTCGTGGCGGAATAGAGAAAAGAAGCAGTCTACCTATATCAGCAGTAGCGTTTATATAGCAAGAACCATATCTCATCTATTATAACTACAAAAATCTTGAAAAGAGAAAGAAGGAGGAAAGGTGCCATTCAACTATACTATACCACAACATCACCACACAATAATCAGAGGTAATTATAAACTACCTATATTATATTATACAAATATGAGCTCCACAGATACAATTAATTACGGTGACATCAACAATATTGATACCTTCACTGAGGAATTCGAGAGAATGCTCATGGCAGAATATGAAGATAGTAAAAAGGATACTGATAAAGAGTGCACATCATGTGAACAAAATAATGTCGATCAAAATCCTCAAAAGCAAACGTGTGCCAATTGTGGTAAAGAGGGTAATAGTGAAGAAATGAACACATGTAACAAATGTAAGGAGGTGAAATATTGCAATGCTGCATGTAAAAAGAAACACCGAAAGAAACACAAAAAGGCATGTGAGAGAAGGGTTGCCGAGTTGCATGAAGAAGCTCTATTTAAAGAACATCCACCCAACGAGGAGTGCCCTATATGTTTGATACCCTTGCAACACGGGAGAGACTTATCTACATTCAAATCTTGCTGTGGCAAGCGTATTTGCAATGGTTGTATTCTTACTATGTTGATAAATACAAGAGGAGTAGATAAATGTCCATTTTGTAGGAAGATTCAAGTTAGTACAAACAAGGAACATAACAAAAGAATGAAGAGCTTAATCGATAACGGTAATGCCGAGGCACATTATATACTTGCCGGATATTATAATTCAGGAGTATTGGGGCATAATGGAGAGAATGATGGTAGACGAGATTTGGCAAAGGCAAATGAGTTATTTCTCAAGGCAGGAGAACTTGGTTGCGATGCAGCATATTTAGCTTTGGGTGATAGTTACAGACTGGGAAATGGGGTGGAGATAGACAAGACAAAAGCTAAACATTATTATGAGTTAGCAGCTATGAAAGGAAGTGTCCACGCAAGGCATAATCTTGGTTGTGAGGAGGAACAAGCTGGAAATATACATATGGCGTATAGACACTATATCTTAGCAGCAAGGGCTGGGTTTGCAAGATCTATGGGTAAAGTGAAACAGGGATTTTTCTCGACAAGCCCTGATGGGCCCACTTTTAGATTTGCAGCGTTTATGGGGACTGTTACTGCTGAGGAATATGCAAGGGGGGATATTACGGAAGACAAACATTCAACTGCTTTACAATTATACCATAATACGTTAGTTAGCTATTTTGGGCGGTATAAAGAAATGGAGAACGATGCAAGGGATAAGGCTGCGGCATCAGGTGTGTTTTCACCATCTTAGAAAGCGAGCCTTTCTTCTTTTGAGAAAGCGTTTTTAATGTATTATTAAAGTAAACTCCTTATTGTCATTACTTAGTCAACTTTCCAGCTCATCAGTCTAATCACTCTATACATAACATTAGCATTCACCATATAATGGCATTCCTTATTTGTGTTTACTGCCGACGTTACTCTTTTGGTAGATCACCTACTATCATTGAGACCACTACTGAGATCGCGCTGCCGTCGCCCAATACTAATAGTGAAGCACTCTAAATATCAGCAGCAGCATTCAAAGTATAGCAAGATCCGTCGTCAGTCGCGTAGCTCATTAATCATAAACTATTAAAAAAACGTATCACTAGATACACACTTCACTTACTTTCACTTATCACTCCTCATCAAATCACCAGTAGTGACAGTACAACAAATATGAGCTCTACAGATACTACTAAACACGGCGAGGACAATAATAATATCGATATCATCACTGAGGATATCGAGAGAGTGGTCATCTCTGAGGATAAGAAGGATACCGATGAAGAGTGCACATCATGTGAACAAAATAATTATGTGGATAATGTAGGTAGTGATGTTCTTCAAACACGTACTAAAAGAGGCAAAGATGATAGTAGTGACTCTTTTGAATGCAGTCTATGCAGCTGGGGACAAACCACGAAAATATGCATATCATGTGAGCAAAAATTAGAGCAAGCTAAAAATGATGATTTATCACAAAATGATACCGAGGATTCCAACAGCGTGGCCATACTAGATGATATGTCTACGTGTGCTAGTTGTGGTAAGGTTGGTAAAAGTGATGATATGAATACATGCAACAAATGCAAGGCGGTGAAATATTGCAATGCAGTCTGTAAAAAGAAGCATCGATCAAAACACAAGAAAGCATGTGAAAGAAGAGTTGCGGAGTTGCACGATGAAAAGTTATTTGCCGACCCTCCGCCTCCCGAAGAATGTCCGATTTGCTTCCTTCCTCTGCAATGCGGAAACCAAACAGAAACATTCAAATCATGTTGCGGAAAAACTGTCTGCGTTGGTTGTATTTTTGCAATGAAGATGAGTGAAGGTAAAGATTTATGTGCATTCTGTAGGACACCCAGAGCAACTTCCGAAGAAGAGATCAAATTATTGGAGAAATTAATGGAAAAACGAAATGGGGGAGCATACAATGTTTTGGCAGGGTATTATGCACACGGAAGATTGGGATTACCGCGAGACTATCAAAAGGCGAGTGGGTTATATCACAGGGCAGGAGAACTTGGGTGTGCTGAGGGATATTACAACTTGGGCATTTGCTATGGACATGGAAGGGGAGTAGAAGTGGATATTACAAAAGCTAAGCATTACTTTGAGCTTGCCGCTATGATGGGGGATGTAGATGCAAGATATAGTGTCGGTTGCATAGAAGGGAATGCCGGCAATCATCATCGAGCAATTAAGCATTGTATTCTTGCAGCAAGATCTGGGCATGAAAAAGCTTTGGAAAAAGTGAAGGAAGAGTACATGCATGCATGCATGGTCGGGTTTGGGTTTGTGACAAAAGATGGATATGAAATTACTTTACGTGCCTATCACGAGCGGCAAAAAGAAATGAAGAGTGATGCAAGAGAGAAAGCTGCTGCATTAATTGCTTAAATTATACGGGTAGGAAAAAGAAATGCAGAACGATACAAGGGATAAAGCTGTGGCATCAGGTAAAGAGCGCTTTCTTCTTTTGGGAAAGCATTATTTAACGCGATTGTAAACTTCTTATTCTTATTAAGCAACCTAGTGTTTTGGATACGATTAATTCTTCTAAACATAAATCAACTTTAGATTGGTTTAATTTATATTGTGTCAACTCAGTCAACTTTCCAACTCATCAGTCTAACCACTATATACATAACATCAGTATTCATCATATAATGGCATTCTTATTTGTGTTTTATACTGCCGACGTTACTCTTTGGTAAATCAGATTCGATAAACAATTATATTGACGTTGGCCTCGTGACGATTGTGAGTGGATCTGACATTATCATTTCCCCTCATTGAGGGATCGATTCTCTAGCCATTAATCGCTTTGGTATACTGTTGATACGGTCTACGCATCAGTTTTTGATGCACTTTATTGATAGTAGTTTCAGTTCAGTAGTGTAACAATTGTTGATATACCAGAAGAGTCTGAAAGTTGGTACACCAAATTTACAATATTTTTTGTGTGGTGTATGGTACTAATTAGTATTATATACTTGGGCTGATGAATTGGCAATACACACGTGTATTGGTATTAGATTAGAGTAGAAATATGAGTACCTCTGATGATAACGGTCAGCAGGGTGGTGGTGGAGATATAACGACTAGCAAAAAAGAAGAGTGCACATCATGTGAACAAAATAATGTGGATTACATTACCGAGGAAAATAGTGTAGTGATGCTGGATGTTAAGTCTGAGTGTGCCAATTGCGGTAAGGAAGGAAATAGTGATGATATGAATACATGCAACAAGTGCAAATCAGTGAAGTATTGCAATGCGGCATGTAAAAAGAAACACCGAACAAAGCATAAGAAAAAGTGTGATAGACGAGTGGCTGAATTACATGATAAGCAGCTATTTAAAGAGCCTCCTCCTCGTGAGGAGTGCCCAATTTGCTTCCTTTCTCTACTATATGGAAGACAAACAGAATCTTTTATGTCTTGCTGTGGCAAAGTAATATGTGCCGGTTGTATTGTTGCGATGAGGATGAGCGAGGCAAAAGATTTATGTGCATTTTGCCGGACACCGCCAGCAAGCTCCGATGCTGATATCATCAAGAGACTAAAGAAACTAATGGATAAGGGCAATGCTAATGCATTTTATACGTTAGGCGTAGCATATAGTAAGGGTGATTTGGGATTAACACAAGATCATCAAAAGGCAAATGAGTTATATCTAAAGGCCGGAAAGCTTGGTTGTGCTAATGGATACTACAACTTGGGTAATTCCTATCCTATTATCATGGTTGGGGTGTGGAAGTTGATGGAAAGAAAACCAAACATTACTTCGAACTTGCTGCCATGGGTGGGGATGTAGATGCAAGGTCTTTTCTTTCTTGCGAGGAGTATAAAGATGACAATTATCATCGTGGAATGAAGCACATGATCATTGCAGCAAGGGCTGGTCATAAGAAGTCTTTAGAGGCAGTAAAGTTAGGATTTATTGGGGGTATGGTTACAAAAGATGAATATGCAAGTACTCTTCGGGCAAACCAACAGCGGAACGATGAAATGAAGAGCGATGAAAGGGATAAAGCTGCGGCATCACTACTTGATGGGCGTTAATGAAAATGATCGTATCATAATCTATAATTCGTTACTTCTCGTTATTCCTTCTTCTTCAACTCTCTATCCAACAACTTTTCCAGCTCATCAACAATCTCTCTAGCACTAGCTCTCTTAGTAGGATCATGTTCATACGCTCTATCTAATAAACGTGTTAATTCAGCATCAATAGTTCCCACAGCATTACGAATAGAATCATCAACTTGTGGACGTCTACCCTTTTGTATATCCGATTTAACATGTTTACCACGTTCATTATTCCATGGCCTGTTACCTGTTATGATACCATATAATACATTACCGGCGGAATAAATGTCTAACTTTTCGGATAGAGCCTCCATGGAGTATTCTTCAGGTGATCGTGATGAGCCTGGTGCACTTCCAATGTAGAGTGGACAGCTTTTAAGTGTAGGACTGTCACTTGTTGTTGAAGTGGCATTAGCATCATCGGACGAATCAGGACGGTCCTTCTTGGTCATGAATCGGCATCGATTAAAATCATTCAAGTAAATCTGCCCGGTTTGTGCATCGATTAGATATTGTTTCGATTGTAAATCGGCATGTACTACCGGTAGCCAGTTACTACTGTTGGTTGTTCTATCACCCTCGTGCAAATCGACTAATCCACGGAATACACCCAAGGCTAACTTTATTCTACCAACTTCTGTTTCTCGTGTTGCCAATAGTTCACCATCTTCATCTGTACCCATCCATGATTCTAATGGTGGTTTGGTTTTATATCCACCATTTGGTGACCACTTCTTAACACTCTCGTGTTCTCTTGCATATATAACATCATCCAACGTATGTGATATAGCCTGAGTCAATACAGTTTGCGAACAATATCCATAGATGGGTACCAAATGATGTGATGATGATAGTCTTTCCATAACTAATGCATCACGACGATGTCGATTGAAGTTACGTGCGTCATATTTATGTTCCGATTTCATCATTTTAAGTACGGCTGGTGCTACCGGTGTGGTTAATGATTCTTCTCGTGGATCGCAGGTGAAGACATCACGCCATAATCCATTGCCAACAAATCCCCATGGATATTTCTGTCTTGGTGTTGTTTGTGTTTTATCTGATGACGAATCATCTTCACTATCATCATCATCACTACTATCATACTTTTTCTTCTTACGTCTACCACCAAATTTACCATATTCAATAACCCTTCTCATATCAATCTCATGTATCTCATTACAATTTGGATAATGATAATCATGCCAATCTAACTTGGAACAACCATCTCTTAATCGTTCAGTTCGTGTGTTGCCCTCTGGATCACGTGATTTGTTATTATTGTTTCTGTTGCTGTTGTGATTGTATCCCATGCTACGTCTATCTCTACCACCATTTGTTCGTGTTTTGATTGGTTTACCACCACGATCACGTGATCGTCTATATTCTGTTTCAGTATCAACTGCTTCACCTGCTGCACTCCCTAATGCAATCTGTGCCTCAATCATTCGTTGTTTACGTAATTGTTCCATAACATTCTCATCTGCATGTCGATGATGTATCATTCTTTCCATTGTATTTCTCCCTTGTTGACCGTTCCTTCCCTGTCTTCTGTAGTTTGTATTTGTATTGGTATTGAAAAAGTAATACCCCTGAGCAACTATCCATAATGCAAATGCAAAGATTAATATTTGTGTTGATCGCTTAGTTGTTTGACAGCAGATATACTTGATGAATAGATTGCTACCAGATCCTCTTCTTTCATACTCTCTATGTCTAGAACTTTTATCTCTACGGCGATATTTCGATCTACTTGGTTCTTCATACTCATAATCGTCAGGTCTGCATTGTGGTATAGATTTTCCATTACGTCTGTGTGTTAGTTTGCTGCTCCCATTGTTCATGACATGCTGATCTCCCCTATATGTTGCAGCAGTATGATTTTTTGACATATTATTTGACTGCAAGCTTTGTGTATCATATCGATGGATATTAGAGCCATTCATATTGTTGTTATCATCCATTAATCTGTTGTTGCTCAAGTGCTCAGATGATCTACTCTCATTATCAGAAGAGCTACTATCATATGAGCTACCGACACCGCTACTGCTAGAACTATCAGAAGAGCTATAATCGTCTACTGAATCTGATACTTCACTTTCATAACTGCTAAATGAATAATCATCACTGCTTGAGTGGTGATTATTATCATTTGATGCACCTTCTTTACTCATTTTTATATCTACTGCTCTACTTTGTCGCTTACTTCGCCCTCGCCAACAATGCTACTACTACTAAATGAGATGATTACCACACTGCTATTATCACGTCTCTCTGTCGTCAGCGTCGATATAACAACCTATATACCTCCCTATCAAGCTCAAGCAATGCAGTCAATCAAGCAAATTTAACACAACTCTCAACTCTCAACTCTCATAAAATTATCCGTACTTCATAGGCACAAAATAACATGAGTACGAAACCAAATACTACCAGTTACCAGCAATATGAAACAACAAACATAACCAACCTATTACTCTGTATTATAACTACACACACCTCTTAGCGGAACGTTTCTTTTGCCTCTATTATATATAAAGGGCTCCGGTATATTATTCTTTATCTTCGTAGTGCATCTACTAAAGTTTTAATTTATTCAGGCTTCTTCAAAATTATAGTATTGTTAGAAGGTGCACACTCTCTGTTGTCGTTTGATAACAATAAACAACGTGATATATATTGGGAATAAAAGATTGGAACTATGAGTAGTATTAAAGGTAATGACGATAATGATCAGCAATTTGTTGGCGGTAGTGGAGAAGTAGTATCGAGCAAAGAGTGCACATCATGTGAACAATTCACTGTGGATAACATTACTGAGGGTATTGACAGTGTGGCCGTACGAGATATATCTACGTGTGCTTGCTGTGGCAAAGAGGGTGACAGTAATGATATGAATACATGCAATAAGTGTAAATCGGTAAAGTATTGTAATGCAGCCTGCAAAAAGAAACACCGTACGAAACACAAGAAGGCATGTGAAAGAAGAGTGGCAGAGATGCATGATGAGAAGTTGTTTAAAGATCACCCGCCATCAGAAGAATGCCCAATATGCATGCTACCCATGCCAATCGATGCGGGTAAAACAACTTTCCAGGCATGCTGTGGTAAAACTATTTGTAGTGGTTGTATCTACGCATTGGAAGAGAGTGACGGAGGAGTAGGCTTATGTCCATTTTGCAGGACACCGGCATCTAGTTCACCAGAAGAGCATATCAATAGAACAAAGAAGCTAATGGATAAGGGTAATGCCGAGGCATTTAATCAGCTTGCTGGATTGTATGCTCAGGGAAGAATGGGGATGCCACAAGATCGGGGAAAGGCGAATGAGTTGAATCTCAAAGCGGGAGAACTTGGATGTGATAATGGATATTTCAACTTGGGCAATTCCTATCGAGATGGAAAGGGAGTGACGGCTGATACGGAGAAGGCCAATTACTACTTTGAGCTTGCAGCTATGAATGGGAGTATATCAGCGAGGAACAATCTTGGTTGTTTGGAGCACAGAGCTGGCAACTATGAACGAGCATACAAGCACTTTATAATTGCAGCAAGGGCAGGGGACATGGCATCTTTGAACAATGTTAAGAAAGGATTTATGAAAGGGGTTGTTACAAAAGATGAATATGAGATGACTTTACGTGCATATCATGAGCGACAAAAAGAAATGAAGAGCGACGAGAGGGATAAAGCTGATGCTTCGGATATCTTTATCTAGATATGGAGGGCCGCTTCTATAATTGCTTACATAGACAACTATAGCTGATAAAGATAGTTACTATCTCAAGAAAGTTTATTTGATAGTGCATGATTTTGGCATATTTAAGGGAGGAGAAGGATTGATAATGAGAGAAAGTTATATCATAATCTGTCACTGTCACCTACTACTTCTGCTCTTCTGTCTTCTACTTCTACAAGTTACTCCACATCTACTCTAACTCTAATCTAACAGAATATACCGACGGCAACTATCTCCTTTCACAACACCTATGATAATATTTGACTAGTTCTTCGTTTCCGTACTCCTATCATATTGACGATCTTTAATTGGCGATGGCCTCGTGACATTATGTATCATAAATTTTTAAACACATCTTGTCACAATAATGGGGGGGGGGTCAATTGCTCGGCCATTAATCGCTTTGGTACACCGTAGATACAACCAATACATCAGCTTTTAATACTATTTCGATTGGTAGTAGTTTCATTTCGTTACTGTAAGTATTGATATACCCAGAGAGTCTGAAAGTCGATACACCAAAAAAGTGACACAATCAAAAAAGTTTGAGGTGTACCTTTATAGAACGACAATACATACGCACATACATTGATAGACTAATATAATAAAAATATGAGTAGTAGTACTAATAATGATAATAATCACCATCAACTTGCCAGCAGTGGAGAAGTGACATCGAGTAAAAAAGAGTGCACATCATGTGAGCAAAATAATGTTGATAACATTACTGCGGGTATCAATGAGGTTGCCATCCTGAATGATATGTCTACATGTGCCAGTTGTGGTAAAGAGGGTAATAGTGATGATATGAATACATGCAACAAATGTAAGATGGTGAAGTATTGCAATGCGGCATGCAAAAAGAAACATAGAACAAAGCACAAGAAAAAGTGCAAAAGACGAGTTGCTGAGTTGCACGATGAACAGTTGTTTAAAGATCACCCGCCCAATGAGGAGTGCCCACTTTGTTTCCTATCCAGACCACACGAGAACAGGAAATCTCAATTCCAATCATGTTGTGGGAAGTTTATCTGTATTGGTTGTATTTATGCAATGAAGATAAGTGAAAGAAAAGATTTATGTGCATTTTGTAGGACACCCAGAGTCGTATCAGGTGAAGAGGAAATCAAAAGAACAAAGAAGTTAATGGAGAAAGGTAACGCGGATGCATTTCATCATCTTGCTGGGTATTACGCCCAAGGAATAATGGGATTACCACAAAATTGGGGAAAGGCTAATGAGTTATTTCTTAAGGCAGGAGAGCTTGGATGTGCAAAAGGATATTACAACTTGGGCTGTTCCTATACCTTTGGACATGGAGTGGAGGAGGATATGAACAAAGCTTTACATTACTATGAACTTGCAGCTATGGGTGGAAATATATTGGCAAGGCATAATCTTGGTTGCTTAGAGGGGAATTCAGGCAATCTACATCGAGCAATGAAGCATCATATGTTTGCAGCAAAGGCCGGGCACAAGGCAGCCTTGGACACAGTAAAGCAAGGATTTAGGAATGGAGATGTCACAAAAGATGAATATTCAAATATTTTACGAGCTTATCATGAGCGGCAAGCTGAAATGAAGAGTGATGAGAGGGATAAAGCTGCGGCGTCGTGTTTCTTTAGAGGCTAGATATGGACGACAATTGCTTTACATTGACAAATAGCTAATAAAGATAGTCACTATCTCTTGAAGACATTCAATAATTTGTGAATAGAACCCTTTTTTTACCATGCTGACTCTACTCTACTCCTTCTACCTAAGGTACTCTTCAACTCTTAAACAAACCATATATAAACTACTCTGAAGAGACCCACTCTTTCTCATATCCACTCTCTGATTAAACCGGAACATACGTCAACAAATACATAACTGTAAAGCGGGATATGAGCTGATAACTAAATAACGTAGCATGAAAGGATACCGACCCAATTCCCGTCAAGCCCAAACGGCTGCGATGTAAATTTAGACAATGGCATTTGTAGTAAGGAGAGCAATTGTATGTGTTTGGCAAGCTTGATAATCACCAATTAACACGGATTGTTGTAGCATATTAGTGTATAGTAGATAGTTAGTCGTCGGCGGCAATCATCTCCCTACGAGTTGTCTATTGATACCACTGATTATCGACATTGATTCTTTCTTCCCCCCTTCTTCCCGAGTTGGGTTTTGTTTGCCAAGTTTTAATTGCAATACCCCAATACAATAATAATTAAAAGATGGACTCCGATTTACCAACAATAACAGAAGAAGATGGTGATAGTAGTATTAGATCTGGCTCAACAACAAAGTCAGGCGATAAAGATGCCACTGTTGCCAATGCAAGTGGCGGATTTGATGAATTTTTAGGCGTATTAAAGGGTAGTAACAATAGTAAAGACAATGATACTACTACACCTCAATCATCAGCTACTACAGACAATAATAATGAAGTAAACAGTAACGACTCATCCAAAAAGAAGGAAAAGAAGAAGAAAAAACGTGGCAAACGTGATAAAGATACAAGCAATATAGGAGGCTACTCACCCGAAGATCATGACACAGCACAACAAATATTAATCGACCTATGTAATGAAATGAAAGAACTTAAAAATACAATGTCAAATTCCCAATCCGCAACTACTACTAATTTAGATTCAAACTCCAAGGTTATGAAATCACTAACAACACAAATGGAAATGATACAATCCAATATGAAACAATTAGATATAGTTATTGAATCAAAGGCAACACCGGATCAAATTGAGGAATTGGCACGTATACGTGCTGTACAAGAAATGATGAAGGTTGTTACTGATGATAAAGAACGTACCGTGTCAGTATATGAACAACATGCAAGACGTGGATATGAAGAGATTGAAAGATTACGTAATGATTTAAATAATGAAAGGAAGGAGGTTGCTGCTTTACGTGCTGAGTTGGATATTGTTAGGGGTGATCGACAACGGATGATGAGTAGTGGTGGTGGTGGTGGATTAACCCCGGCTAATATGTACATTAATGCAGGGGATTCAGTCGGGGGTGATAGTGGTGCGGGTGGTAGTCATGCAGGAAATAGTATGAAAGGGCCGGGAGCAATGTATATTAATGGCGGTGTTGGACGTAAATCATCATTTGGGCCAGGTGGGGATTTTGATGATATGACATTAGAAACAAAGGGCTCATACGAGACTGTCCAGTATGAAATGAAGAGCCTAAAAAAGAGAATTATACACATGAAGAAGAAATTAACAGTGGCACAAATGGAGGCTAAAGAGACAGGCACATTACGTAGCGAGGTTGAAAGACTTCGTGTCCAGTGTGAAACAGAAAAGAAGGCATCATTGGCCAAGGATGAAACAATAAAACGATTAGAAAATGAGATAGAAGAATTAAAGAGAAATCAAGCTAATGCTGCGGCGGCATTGTCATCATTTAATAAACAGTCGAGTGCTAGTAGTTCGAAATCAGGCTCGAGTTCTGGAAAGGCATCATCGAGACGATCATCTCAGCCGCAGGCACCTGTATCAAAGACTGTTACAACTACAAAGAAGACTAAATGGTGGCAGAACTTGTAGCACCCTACTAGCGGGGTGTATCTATGTGGATTGGGATAGAGTTTGTGTTCTTTTTGTTAAGCCAAATTGTATAGAGTAGAAGGCATGGACATTGAGCTCTGTTCTCTTGTGTATCATTAACACACTAGTGACAGTTTACACGTATTGTACATATATTACTTTAGCTAGCTATTCACTTCTTCTCTTCACTACCTCGTTGCTCCTTCTCAACAAGTTCCACATACTGCTCAATCTTGTCTAATCCATCTTGCAACTCATTCTCGGATAGTTTATCCCAGTTATCTAATGCCTCAACCATGCTTACTTCCATATCTTTGCTGCCAATTGTTGTCTTTTCTTCTGGTGTTACTTTTGTGTCCTCTGCAAATGTATCTACGACCTTCTTCGTTATGTCTAAGAGGTAATGAGATTGGAGGTTAGAGACGATAATCAAACAGACACCAAGCAGCAACTCCTCTAAACGTACCACCAAACTCATACTCTTTTCCTATGTATCCCTCAACTGCATTTGCTATAGTTCTCTTAGTAGCATCTCCGAGCTTATAATCCTCATCACCCAAAAGCGACTTCTTCAATCTTTTATCAAGTTCAATTGCCAGTGAGGATGTTACTTTCCCAGCCACATCGTTCATTAGTGAAAAGTTCAACAGTTCAACCAATAGCTTTACCGGTAAGAAGCCAGCAACAGGGCTTAGACTTGCACCGACGATTGACATAGCTTTTAACAACATGAATAGATCATCCAATGTATAACTACCCGAGGCTACACGCCTCAAAATCTCCTTGCTAAGATCGCCAAATTTATATTCATCATTACCCGTCATATCATTGACCTTGTCTTTGATCTTACTATCGACTAGTCGACTTAGATCGCCGAATTCATACTCATCATTTCCCGTCACATCATTAATCTTATCTTTGATTGATGAATCTATCGTTCTTGAGAGATCTCCAAACTCGTATGGCTTGCCCGTAATCTATACATTACATATTGATAGGTTAGTTAATGCAAGTATACATTTGCAATATGTAAAGCAACATGAGACATACCTTCTCAACTTTATCACCAATTAGAGACTTTGTAATACCCTTGGTAAAATCCCCAAATCTGTAGCCTTTCTTTCCACCGCCGCCGCCCTTATCACTACCATCATCACTTGTAGCCTTTAATACTATACAACAATATCTTTTATTGAATATCCGTCGTCTACTAGCACTCCATTGTATATACGGCACTGATAACGGTAGTTCAACCTTGCCATCAACAATATCTGATGGGTAATCGATTGATGATTTTTTAATATATTGTTCTCGATTTGACTTTGCTGTTATTTCACGATAGGTGAATCCTGATGTTATATTGATATATAGAATGCATATAAGGAGAATTGGTAGCTTGACCATATTATATCTCTGAATGGGTGCAGTAGAGGGTGAACCAAAACATCAGGAACTCAAACTGAAACTCTCAAAAAGATTTTCTTGCTTTGGGAAGGAGTATCTTTTGCGGTATCTTTTTAAAGTTAGCTGGGGGCAAGGGTATCAGTCGAAGGTCGTAGTTTAGTTAGTTGGTATGTTCTGTATTTTATTACTATATCATTCTAATTTCGAGCCACGGCGTTTACATCATTCTGGATCTTGCTTGATTTCAAGACGCGGCAGCTTTAACCCTCGCATCACTCTTCATTTCTTTTTGCCGCTCATGATAGGCACGTAAAGTGTTTGCATATTCATCTTTCGTCACCAACCCAAGCTTGTATCCTTTCTTAACCTGATCCAAAGATTTCTTGTATCCAGCTCTTGCTGCTAAACTCCAATGTTTGACTGCTCGCTCCCAATTGTCAGCCCTTCCCTCTAATGCACCAAGATTTTGCCTTGCCTCTGCATTTCCACCCATGGCTGCAAGTTCAAAGTAATGTTTCGACTTCTTTATATCTACTTCTACACCTTCACCACAGGCATAGACAATGCCCAAGTTAAAATATGCATCGGCGCATCCAAGCTCTCCTGCCTTTAGGTATAATTCATTAGCCTTTTGCCGATCTTGTGGCAGACCACGAATCCCTTGTGCATACCTCCCAGCGAGATGATGATATGCGTAGGCATTCCCCTTGCCCATTAGGATCTTCGTTTGGTTGATCATCTCTTCATTTGAAGTTGCATGTGGTGTCCTACAAAATGGACAAAGGCCTACTCCTTCGCTCTCTCTCATTGTATACATACAGCCCATACAAATAACCTTTCCACAGCATGAATGGAATATAGGTCGTTTCTCGTCATGTGGATGAGGTAGAAAACAAATTGGACACTCCTCGTTGGGTGGATGCTCTTTGAATAATGCCTCTTCATGTAACTCTGCAACTCTTCTCTCACATGCCTTTTTGTGTTTTGTTCGGTGCTTCTTTTTACATGCCGCATTGCAATATTTCACTGATTGACATTTGTTACATGTATTCATGTCATCACTATTACTCTCTTTACCACACGCAGCGCACTTAGACTTATCATCTCGTATAGATACACTAGGTATCTATACCCTTGGTAATGTCATCGACATTATTTTGTTCACATGATGTGCACTCTTCTTTTTTGCTCGGTATTATTTCTCTACTACTGCCATCAAGTTTATGGTCATTATTATCCTCGATATTACTCATATTTCTAATCTTCTAATATATCACTTATGTTTATTGTTCGTCAAACAGAGAGTATTGTAGATGTATACTGATAGACTACAATAAATAATATGAGAGTATATTATTTTTAGCTTTGTTGTTTGCAAATATAATTATTGACGCGGTGTGTTGGATACTACTACCTATCAAAAGACTGACAAATTGCAATGATTATCTGTTGAATAGCAGTGTATGAAGATATGTATTGACGCCGTACTCTTCTTCTCTACTACGCCGAGCCCTAATAAAAGATCTTTGATTTGGAAGGGTATCTTTTTGGTATCCTATTATCTCTCTATCTTGGGACGTGACACATTTATGGGAGAAGACGGGTCTACTCATGTGCTGTTGTTGGTAAGTCCAGTATCTATGTTATTACACCATCTCTAAATATTCATCATTTCGTCGAGCCGCGGCAGCCTTGTCCCTCATTTCACTCTTCATTTCCTTTTGCCGCTCATGATAAGAACGTAAAGTATTTGCAAAATCATCTTTTGTCACTAGCCCCCTCTTGAATCCTTGCTTTACTGGGTCCAACGATTCCTCATCCCCGGCATTTGCTGAAATCATCCAATGCTTCATGGCTCGTTGTAAATTGCCAGCTCGTGCCTCCAAGCAACCAAGGTTATTCCTTGCCATTATGTGCCCACCCATAGCCGCCAATTCGTAGTAGTACTTAGCCTTCTCTTGATCTATCTCCACACCATGTCCATTTTTATAGAGAACTCCCAAGTTGTAGTATCCATTAGCACTTCCTAGCTCTCCTGCCTTTAGCCATAACTCATTTGCCTTTTGATAATCTCGTGTCATACCATGAGCTCCCATTGAATAGTTACAACCAAGTAAATAATATGCCTCGCCATTACAATTATCCATTAACTTTCTTGTTCTTCTGGTATGCTCTTTATTAGAAGTTGCATTTAGTGTCCTGCAGAATGGGCAAAGGTCTTTTCCTCCTTCGCTCATATCCATAGCATAAATACAACCATCACAGATAGTCTTTCCACAGCATGACATGAAAACTGATGTGTTAATCTTGTATGTGGCAATGTTAGGAAGCAGATTGGACACTCTTCAGGCTCTACCTCTTTGAATAACTGTTCATCATGCAACTCTGCAACTCTTCTCTCACATGCCTTTTTGTGCTTCTTTCGGTGTTTCTTTTTGCAGGCCGCATTGCAATACTTCACTGACTTACATTTATTGCAATTGTTCATATCACCGTTCTTACCCTCCTTACCGCAACTGGCACACTTGGATGCGTCATCTCGTACTGCCACACTGTTAATACCCTCGGTAATGCTATCAACATTATTTTGTTCACATGATGTGCACTCTTCTTTACTCGATGTTATTTCTCCACTACCGCCGACATATTGCTGATCATTATTATCCTCGATATAACTCATATTTCTAATCTTCTTGTCCCAATATATAACACGAATGTTTATTGTTCAAACGTCAAACAGAGACTGTAACAAAAAAAATATGAGAGTATATTTTTTAGTTTTGTTATTTGTTGGAAGATATTGATACTTGATATCAGCACCGACTGCTGTACTACTACTGCAACAGAAAGGAACTAAATCTCTTTATATTCTATTCTATTTACACAGGGATGGGGGTAATACATCGATAGTTAATACACCACACCCTACACAATAGTTGTAGTTAATACACCTTACCCCCACTGATACACAATAGTTGTTTACTAGCTGGCTTCGCCGCTAGCCCTCCGGGGGCCCTCCGGGGGCACCTGCGGTGGGCTTGAGCCTTCGGCGTTAGGGTGTTAGGGAGTAAAATAGTCACAATTCCCTAAAGGACGACGAAGATGGAAATCGCCCCCAAATAGTTTAATTAGATTTGATCAAAAGAAGTTTCTTAACGAATAGGCTAAAATTGATTATCGATCTAACTAGATACTTCAAAAGAACTTCAACACCTACATAGATACGATGTATGAGTAGTGAGGTGAAGTCTTATACTATTGCAATGGACTGACAGAAAGAGGAGACAGGTGGCCACTTTATTCTTCAGTTTTAGACGTAGTGGTTATTCAATAACAACAATAAATAACAACCCCAGCCCCCACCACATCAAAACTGACATCTGCGCCAAATTATGATTGCTATTGCTGCAATTGACACCTACCTTCAAGGTCCAACACTTCGGGGAAAGTCAGCCCTCGAGTTATTACACCTACCAGACCCAACCAAATCAAAAGAAGAGCGAGATCAATATAGACGATATGTTCTCCCATTGGCTACAGCAAGCATCTTGGCGATGGCTGGTCCGGTAGGTATCGATGAATTTTACTGTATTCATTACTATGATTTATGATAATACCCATAAAATTAATCTCCGTCCGTTCTGTCCGTCCTGTATTATCAGCTATATGGTTTTAATGTTTGGGTAAGTTATTATAATTATATTCAGATACTTATACGCCTCTGAGTATGCTGACACATATCATATTATGCCTCTTTTCTATTACTATTAATTCTTCATCAAAATTTAGGTACTCCCACTTTGTCTGGAGATTTATGGTCCAGATGCGCTGTATACAATGAGAAATAGCCTTGTTCTACTCTCATTTAGTATTGGATGGTTTGGATGTATGCCGTTCTTAGCCTTTGCACCACAGAAGCTTCTCTCGTATTCGTCTGGTCAAATGTTACTCATAAGTGCTTGCATGTATAACTTTGGTTTGGTAATTTGTGGTGTAGCAGTACACTTCAGGTCAGATGTGGGTTTACTCTTTTCTCAGCTATTACTGTGTGGGCCTTCGACTGTAGTGTATACGTTGCCTGCTGGTGTTGTAAGTTCCTGGTTTATTGTGCACTGATATTTCATATGGTATCCACTAACACTAACTACGATATGTCAAATGGATCATAGAGTCTGGTTTCTTGGTATCGAGAGATCGGTAACCCTTCACTAGGTGGTGCTTTACATGGATTTTTCTGTGGATTTTGGGCAATGGGCAAGTCTTATGTTTATGCATAAGATATGTTTAATACCACCCTTTACTTCTTTCTGACTTATCTATTATTTGGATAGCGTTCTCATTTTATGGGGCTGCCTTGGCTTCTTTTGATACAGATAACTCCTTTTTCTATGTTGCGGCATTGACATTTCTAATTCAGGTTCCAGGAATATTTCTGTTTAGAACACCAGTTGAGCTGCCACTAAGGCCTACCGACGATGATCAAATATCAGAAACAGTGAACGAAACAACGAAAGATGCAAATGGCAGTGAAGGCGATAATACAAAGGAAGAGGATAGAACTACCAAAAAAGCCGATAGTACTATTGCTGGATTCAAAGAAGCTGATGTTCCACTCATGACTAATGCTGAGTTGAGCCGCACATCACAATCTTGGATTCAACTCTTCACGTGGACAACAGCATTTATACCAGGGGTAAGTTTGAATAGCAAGTGCGCTGCGTATCTCTATTGGTACTTTACACCTCTCACTGTTGTATCTTTTAGTTTGCTGTCAAGTATACCATATC
>Ga0214478_100395_pt1 | contig 25805 bp, 20 predicted proteins | sample M1_20Mar14CPVII9_2_FD_178001 | JGI IMG/M metagenome (GOLD analysis project Ga0214478, IMG submission 178001) | Marine eukaryotic communities from Monterey Bay, California, United States - M1_20Mar14CPVII9sort6BwellD7 | ecosystem: Environmental > Aquatic > Marine > Unclassified | place: USA...
ATCGACCCTTTGGTGGAATACAACTCATTCTATGTGGTGATTTCTTACAATTGCCACCCATACAACGGAACAAGAATGATGTTGTTGAGATGATGAACCATGGGAAAGACTTGCATGAGATACATTGTAACAAGGGCTTTGCTTTCCAGTCAAAGGTATGGGAAGAGGCCAACATGACAACAGTCATCTTGGACGAGGTATTTCGTCAAAGCAACAACAAATTCATTGAAGTACTGCATGAGATTAGAAAGGGGAATGTGTCCTCTGAGTCTGAAAAGTTTCTACGGAAGTGTGAGAGGCCACTGCCACCAACACCCGCAGGTATAATTCCTACCAAATTATATTCCAAGAATAAGAATGTTGCAGATGAAAACAATGCCCAGTTAAACAAGCTACCGGGAGATCCAACCCATTACACATCGATCGATTATGTAGTTGAAGAGCCATTTGGTTCACGTCAGCCTGTTATGAAGGGAGAAGTTAGTAGTGATCTCTTATCATCTAAGGAATCGATTTTGTGTAAGAATGACTTCTGGGATCAATGTCAAGGTCAGAGCCATATTGATCTAAAGCCGGGTGCTCAGGTGATGTTGATACAGAACTTCACAGTCGGTCATGGTGATAGATCATTAGCTAATGGGTCTCGGGGAAAGGTGATTGAGATTACATACAATCCACCAAAAGATATTGCCGTCATGGAAATACATGAAGGTCACCCAGAAGGCAAACCGATCAACTTGCCGTATACAATTGTCGAGTTCCTTAATGGTGAGCGTGTGGCCATTGGACTATGTACATTTGAGTGCATGCTTTCAGGCGTGGGAGTCTGTGTACGGCTTGCTATTCCTTTGAAGTTAGCTTGGGCAATTAGTATACATAAAAGCCAAGGAATGACGTTAGATTATGTCAAGGTTGATCTCAAGGGCGTGTTTTCCGAAGCTCAAGTTTATGTGGCATTAAGCAGAGCATCAAATGAGGATGGCCTTGAGTTGGTAAACTTCAACCCACGTTTAGTGAGATGTGATTGGCGTGCATTAAAGTTTTATACTGACCCAACATACAGGCCTCGTCTGTGGAATGAGAAGCCTCTAGCCTCTACAAATGAAAGGGAGGAAGCTCCTCCGCCGGCCAATCCTGGCTCACTTCAAGGCCTCTCTATCGTCTTCACCGGTGAACTTGGTAGCTTTGATAGAGAAAAGGCTGAGCTACTCGTCAAAGGATGTGGTGGGGTTGTGAGGGGAAGCGTCAGCGGCAAAACAAATCTACTCGTAGTAGGCACAACACTTGAGGATGGTAGAGAGGTTGAGAGTACAATAAAATACAAGAAGGCAAAGGAGATCATTGACTCGGACAAGAACAAATCCAACTTGCGGATTATTGATAAAGGAGAGTTGTTTGCCATTATCAAGGGTACCAAAACACTTTCAGATGTGGGAGGTTTAAAGCAACCAGCCAAGTCTCAAAATGTCACAACTAATGGCAACAAATGTGACACTTCGAAGAAAGGTGGTGAAGGAGATGTCGTTGATATGTATAGCTCCGATGAGGACCAAAAGCCTAATGCTACGGCAGAAGGTATCAAGAAATCTAGTCATGGTTCTGGTGGCAATGTCAGATTCTACCAATTTGAGGAGGGTACAATGAAAAGCCTCGGAGAGAATGATACCAAACAGACTAAACCAGGCCTCCTCCATTCAGGCAGTGAAACAATCAGTTCTAACAAACAGGATGTCTCAGCGGATGGTAACACAGAAAAGATCCACGGGCGAAGCCAGAAAGAGCAAATAAAAGAAGCTACTGCTGCTGCCAAGAAGCGTGGTAGATTTGATGATAGTTCTAGTTGCTCTGATAGTGATGGAGAAGAAATGAAGAGACTATTTCGAGAGAAACAAAGGAAGCGCTGAAGTACTGAGTAGACTGTCACACTTCCACAAGAATCTACTTCTCTGATAACGAACAATACGCAGACTATCACACATTTAGAATGTGGTGACAGAGAGATAAAATACAATAACTTTGATCTAACACAACTCTATATCTAATAACTAGGATACCACTATCAATGTAGCCTCACATTTATTAGAACAAAGAATCCTCTTGACATTCACCAAACGTGACAGAAGTATCAATGAATGCAACAGATTCGTCATTGATATAAAAGGATGTCACAAACTCTCCGTTATAAGACATATGATAGTCACGATAACCTCCATTCGAACTCGACTCCTTTATTGATAATGTATATTGAGCCTCCTCATCAATACAGTAATCATAAGAGTTATAACCATCATTCGTCACAGTATCACTAAAAACAGTCATGTCTGTACATTTGTTTATAAGCTCTAAAACGACCTCATTTGATTGGTTACTATCAATGTGTAGACTAAGTGTCTTCCCAAGGCATTGTGTCGGAGATACAGTTGGCTCAAGAGTGGGGATCTTTGTAGTCGTTGGACTTGACGTTGAGTCATCACAATCGACTGAGAGTACATATGTCCCCTCCGCTGATCCATAACCACTGCAAGTTAAAGAAAGAGGATGACCATTTGTCAATATGTGAACAACAAAATTGCAGAATGAGGATACTCAAATTCGAAAGAAACTTACTGGACGTGGACTTTATAGTCAACACCTTCTTCTGCCTCAATCTCGACCACACTTTGGAGACCACAAGAGTCATCATTGCCTCCGACATAATCATTTCCCAACTCACGATATACATCAAGCATCGTATCAAAGTCAGATCCACAAGTATTCAGGGCTACTCTTCCCGTTGCATCGACTAGTCGGTACCACTTCCCATCTCCTTCATCAACAGTTGAGCCTGTCAAAGTACTACCACAAGTAATTACAGTCTCAATATCTTGGGCTTGGGGGTTTACAGTCGGCTTAGTTGTAGGCGTAGGCATTGCGGGTATAAAGTATACATCATCAATAAATACCGCACCACTCCTGTTAGGAGCACTCCCATCCGGTGGAAATCCTTGTCCTGGAATATTCTGCGGATTGAACGAATAGACGAAGTCAAAAGTATGCGATCCAGGTCCAACTTGTACTGCCCGTTCTTCAAATTGATTAGATGGATCACTTATCACTCCTTGGACAACACCATCAACTGCATATTCGAACCAATCATATGGCATTTGATTACCGGCCAATACCGAAAAGTGTAATGCCCCAGCGCCATTATCCCCAAGTACCAACGTTAGATTACTCGATGCTGATACTTTATCAACAGTTTCTAATATCGGTGACTTCATTGAATACATACCCGTATTGGACCGTTCATCACTCTGTTCCCATATCAAGTCATTATTATCTATATTAACACTATTCCATGCTGTCGTGACAGGTTGGACTTCATCAAATGGAAATGCTATTGGTACTGGATCCTCAAATGATTGGTAATAGATAGGAGGCAAGAGTGTAGTCGGAGGAGAAGGGTCACAACTTTCAATTCCAAATACTTGACTTCCTTCGATAGTACTAAATTCGCCTCCTTCTGCCACTAGCTCTCCGTCGTAAAATACCTGATACGAACCATTACCTTCTAAACAGCAGATTCCATCGCCATAGGCGTCTTTGATAATGAATGTATACCTCGTGTCTTCAATGCAGTACTCGTTTGAATACTGAGTAAACTCATCAGTATACATAGTACTACCAGAGAGAGTACTACTACTCAGAACAATATCTTGGTTACAAGTATTGATAAGATCCCAAGATAACTCATTTGGATAGGCGTCAGTGAGTATGTCTACCATGAGAATCTTACCAAGACATGGCGGTGTTGGTTCTGCGCTGATAGTAGGTGATCCTGTTGGTTTTTGTGTAATATAAACTGGTGTATTTGTTGGGAACGAAGAGGTAGGCATGTATGTCGGACTACCCGTGGGTGACTCTGAAGTACCAATGCTTACTGGAACCTTGGAATCAGTGGGAGAATACGAGCTAGGGCTCGGCAGAGGATCTATTGTGGGAGACGATATATCCTGGGCCGAGGCCGCCATAGCAGCTACCAACAAGGTCAAGAAGTTGCTCATCATCACATCCATTGCAATAGAAGAAGAGTACTATCTATGAGTTGCAACAATGAATTTATGAACAGTCGTGAGCTCAGAGGTTCTTGATTAAGTCCAAGTCCAAGACTTCAATGAATGAAACAACTTACTAATCTTGCAATCAAATGTGAACAAACAAGATCGTCAAGACCAAACCGGTACTAATGTCTCGCTTTGTCTCCTCATTTATTTCCTCATATATAGTTGCATACTTCCATATCAACACCTCATTAGATCTTCTAAACATCATCTTTCAATATCCAAGTATTACTAACAGTAAGCTCATGACATGATTGATTCAATGCAGTTGTATTGAAGCCAATAATGTTGTCTATTCTTTCCCATTCCGTCTTTTGACAATTTCTTGTCGACCACGGGTGCCTTCCGGCCCGTCCAATCCAATATAAAGCCGATGAATTGTATTTCTTGTCTTTGAAATCTTGATACATCATTGCAGCTGCTCGAATCTCCGGTTTATAATGACCGCTGGAGTAATTGATACCCCACAATCGTCCATTCTTACCAATATATAGCTTACCTCCACTAAGTGCGGCCTGTCCAGAGAGTAAAGTCATATGCTGAACTTCACCTGGTGAGATGTAAAATGATCGATTGAGGTTCCACATATATGTATAGGCATTATCATTATCATCTCCACTCTCCGGTACCAGTTCATCGTTATGCTTGTATCTTGCAATAAGATCTCGTCCGTCTTGTGATTGAGTGATGTACACTTCATGCTTCAATACTTCCTCATCATCCAAATATTGATGAATTCGTTTATCGAAACAGGACAATTCACATGACATTTTGTTGCATCTATCTTTGACCTTTCCCCGCTTATGTTGCAATAGTTGTCTACCAGCTCCATAATCTAGCCATTCAAAGAAATGTTGTCCACTAAATGGCTCTTGTCTCTTCCATTCCTTACGATACTTTCTAAAGCAATAACTCCGATGACCACGAGGATCAATAACTTCACATAAATATGCTACATCTGGGAGGTAAATACTACCTTTTGGTCCTTTGTATTGTTTTAGGAGCTGTTCAAATGTATCCTCCTCTTCTTCTATTGATACCGCACGTTGCCACCAACGATATGTTGAATTGTCAGTTTGCTCTGTAGAGATTGTAGTGTGCATTATGTCGTCATTCCAGAGTATGTCGTTCAGTAATAACCCCTCAAGCTCATGTAATGGTACCAAGTCTTGATTTGTAATCGGAAAGTTATGAGCAATCGGTCTATCCTCCTCATCGCATTCGATAACTATATTCTTATTATATTGGTGACGCCTACCAAGAAACATTCTTATTCTTCTAACCGGTTGATATATAGAGTAGTAATGATATGGTGCAGTTGTTTCCAAGAAGCCAAGAGTGGAGTTGCAGCACATCTTTGATTTGAGAGATGTATGTGGCATCGCCTCGAGGATACCCAATCCAGGGAAAGTGAAGGTATAGTTGTGCTTTGAACATTCTCTGCTTGTAATTATAATATCATCTCGTATCAGCATACCACGGCATTCATTATCAAATGCATTATCATCTGATACTTTATGTAGTGGAAAAAACACATCTCGTGCACAACCTGCAATTGATATCTCATCGACACCGATGACTGAAGATGAGTTAACTGCCGCCGTATGCCACGATGCCCAAAAGTCAGCATCAGTACTACTAATGAGCAAAGTAGTACCGCCATATCCATATCGAATATTCTTCAACCCTATCAATACCAATTGCAAGCAAGCGATTATACTTCCAGATAATATCAAAACCTTAAGTCGGCTAAACTTGTTATCGGATTGATATCCGATCATCTTGACAATCTATACGCCGCGTCTTTTTTCACCATCAATATATGATGATAGAACGATGTACTCATCTACATTATTCTATTCCATTAGCTCGCTAATAATTGTTTCTTCATGGCTCTTCTTCTTGACATCAAAGCAAAAATGATCTTTTCTAACGAATAAAGTAACCGTTTATCTTTGACCAATTTTGGCAGACTTTGGAGTTTTGGAGATTGGTTGCTGAGGAGAGAGCGTATTGGTATTGGCGGAAATACATTAGATGATATGGTAAAGAGAGAATTAAATATAAGAGTTCCATAGTTATAGGCGTTCGTATTATAAAAAGAAGAAGAGTAGCAAGTAGTCAGACATATTGACAAGAGGTCATCATTGTCCAACAGTGATAAAGGAAGAAAACATATGAACATGGCAGTTACAGAAGTTACAAGCCCTCCACCTGAGAGGGCAGAATCGACGGCATCGGTACTATCAGAACTAAAGAAACAATCCTCCGATGTTAACATAATCAAAGAATACAAGGATATGTTCTCAAAAGAAAAGTCCGATAAATCCGATTTAGCAACAGATCAAATTACAGACGTTGGAGATGCAGCACTTGATTTACTAAAGTCGTTAATTGAAGAAGCAAAGTCATCTAGTAGTAAAGATAATAAGAAGTGGAATTTTCATACTTCTCCACATGTTCACTTTGATAAGACTTTGGACGATACATATAAAGCATTCCTATCATGGGCAAGGGTAAAACAAGATACAAGTAAAGTGAATGTGAGCAAGGCATTCCGACGATTAGAATCATATGCGGTAAGTCATATCATATCTTATTCACATTTTATATTATGTGTGTATGTTAAATGTACATATCATACATCTAACAATATATACTGTTTGATATCTATTGATATATAAGGATTGGATGGATGATACAGGCACCGACCTAATTGAACCTCCGTTAACATCTTCATCAATTAAAAAAGCATTGGATGCATGGCAATTCAACTCATCAATCAATAGTGAAGGACAATTAGTTTGGTGGTGTGATATGGGTAGAGTAGACATTGCAAAAGTGAAACAAAACTTTACCCCGGAGCATCATTTAAGAGCATTTGTATGGTATACTCACGCTCTCATGTATAATGAATCGGCACAGCAAAATGGTATGGCATTCGTATATAACGTGGCGAAGATGGGTATGATACAATCATTTACATTAATGCCAGCAAAGCTAGGTGCCAAACTAGACAAGTTAACGATTGGTGTCCTTCCAATTAAGATGCAAAACATGTACATGTTCGAAAGTCCGACGTGGATTAACATCTTTATGAAGTTGATTGGTATGTTCATGAGTAAAAAGATGAAGGAACGAATGATATTCATGAAGGACTGGAGTACTGCTGAAACTGATAAGATTGGCGGACTAGAATGCTTTCCCAAAGGGTTTGGCAAGGTGAATGGAACGCTGAAAGGAAATGTCATTGAGGACTTATACTTTGGAAAGGAATGAGAAACAGAGTCCTTGTATAGAATTTAAATACACTTAAATGTACGATCGTCTTTAATATACATTAAAAGCATCGAGCAGTTCACTGACATATGCCAATATGGAATCATTTCCAAAATGGAGGGGATACCGAGGATACCTCATTTTTTCCGAGAGATTTCTTTGATCTTTGATGAATGAGGTGAAAGGTTGCTATTTGATGTTGCTGTATTGATGCTAATTGCTATGGTGTAGCACGGCAATTCGACAGTAAACACAAGATATAAATCAGGTTTTACCGTTCTATCAAATTGTGGTCTATCTGGACACCTCCGACTAAACACATAAAAAGTTTCAGAAGACTTACCTTGGCATTTGGCATTACTCCTCATATCTATATACTCTCCAACCATTATTTGCCAGATGATTGCAGCGGACGGTATGGAACACAATGAAAATAACAATCAAAATAATAATGAAGAAGAAGATTATAATGAAGATGAGGATGTTTGGAATATAAAAGATACCAAGTTAAATGAAGATTCCCTCACAAAAGTATGTAATAATGACCCAAGCATCAGTGCACTATCAATTGAAAATCCCGATCGTATTGATTGGGAGAGTGAAGGTAAATCGTTTGGAGCTAATAATACGTTGAATTATTTACATGTATCATGGTTGCAATCGACAACTTGGGATGATTATGGTAATGACGTACCAATTGATTCAGACACGAAACAAAATTACATATTGTTCTGTTCGGCAATTGGCAGAAACCGCTCCATTAAGACGTTTTCTATTGCACAAAGTGCCTTAGCGACAGCTTTGCCAAATATATTTAGTGATACTATAAGTCCATTCTTTGAGCATAATGATAGGCTTCGCAATATTGGATTTTTCGACTGCAGAATGGGTGATGGAAATTACAATTCATTAGTTTCTTCTCTATCCAAGAGACGCAACAAGAGTTCTTTGAGATCGTTAGAGATGCAAAATTGCGGTATTGGTCATGTGGTAGCTGAAAAGCTCATTACTGTGATGAAGGAGTATGTCAATCTAGTAAGACTCTCGTTACATGATCTTGGCTTTGAGAGAAGGGAAAGTTATGTTGCATTAGCAAGTATATTACAAGATCCACGGCACAGGTTGAAAGAGTTGAATTTATCATGGAATAGTAGCAATGGTATCAGAACTTCTAGTATACTAGCAAATGCTCTGGAAAGGAGTCGATTGGTTTCTTTTGGTATTGATAAAGGCAAAGTCCCGGGCGTAATTTCAAAGGCTCTTGCCGATAATAGGACAATGAAGTCTATCAATCTGTCTAATTCTTCCTTTGACCTGTCTGAGTTCCGGGCATTTGCGGTCTGTTTGCATGGTCCCAACTGCTCACTAACGAGACTTTGTCTCTACAACTGCGGACTTGATGATAATATGGCAACTGCGCTAGGAAATGGGTTGAACAATAACACAACATTAAGGTTTCTTAGACTTAGTAGGAATAGGCACATTACATTTCCTGGTTGGCAATCTATATTAGTTTGCTTACGACCCAATTCATCATTAGAAAAGTTAAATATTAGTTGTTGTGGTATTGGTGATGCAGTATTGGACGAGGTTGTAAACGGACTTACTGATAACTCTACGTTGAGACTACTCTATATGGGGCACAATTCAGCAATTAGTGCTAATGCATTACAACGTCTTTCAACATGTCTACTCAATCCTAGATCGGTACTGGAAAAACTTGACTTGATGGTTAACGTGGATAGCAATGTCGATAGTGAAACCGTGGTAGCTTTTTCAAATGCTCTGATGAACAATACCAAATTACATTCATTACTATTCATTTCCGGGTGGGATTCTGAGGACGATATGCAATCAGTTAGACACACTATTGATGAGAGGAGCCTTCAGATTTTCTCAAATCTTTTTTGCAACAAAGCGGACATAGAGAGTATCTACACATCCAATCATACACTACATACTATTACTGATTGTGGTTTCGCTGAGTCCGATACCCCAGAAGACATTGCATCATACTTGAAATTGAATGAGAATGACGATAAAGTGGAAGTAGTACGCCAGAAGCTTCTCCAGTATCACTTCGTGAATGGAACTTGCAACATTGAAGAGTTTGTTGATATGGAGTGGGGAGAATTGCCTCAAGCTCTTGCTTGGGTGGGGAGGAATGACACTGGCCACTCTCTTCTTTACAAAATGTGTCAAAGTATGCCAGTCCTATTTGATACTGAAAGTAAAGCAAAGACAACGGGTAGAAAGAGGAAGTATGGGTGCTAAATGAGATGACATGAATTGGATATTAGCAGTAACACGTATAAAGAGAATCATTTGTGTTGAATTTCCTACTTTATTCTCCTCCAAACTAACATGGTAGCATCTATATTGTTTGAAGTAAAGCCATCATCTGTCATGTATAGACTACCGTCTCTTATTTGTTCCCAACATTCACTTCTTTCATTGCAATCATCAAATGATTGTTGCACAGCATCCACACAAGCAGCGGTAACACTGAAAACGATGCCTCCCTCTTTTACAACACGAGCAAGTTCATCTACAGCCATGTCTAAATGCTTTCTTGCTGTTTCTTTATCTTTGCCCCCACTCAGGTATATGCTGTCAAGGGTGCCTTTCTCTAGTACTGCATCATAACAATCGGAATCATATGGCAAATCTCTTGCATCTGCAACTCTTAAGTCTTCTACCTGTTGCAATCTCTCATCGCCAAACATGCGTTTAGCACATTCCACGCCCTCCGGAGCATAGTCAAACATTGTCAACTTATGATATCCTGCATCGAACATGTCTCGTATACATGCATCATTACCAATTCCCGGTATTAGTATAGACGGAGATTGATCGAGAGGTACCAATTCAATGAAAAACGGTGAAAGATCTTCCCATCCACAATACCTGTATTTGTTTGTATTAATATCGGATGTGTATGAGAGGGAGATAAGAGATTAAATTATGAAATTGTCATTTCTAACTAACTCTTACCATGAGAATGTTGTAGTATCCTTACTTTGACCGTCGACACTATTATCACTATTATCAACTAATGATTCTCTATATGATTCATCCCAGTATGTCATTCTACCGAACTGATTGTCAGGCTCCTCAAGTTGTGATGTTGATGTTGATGTGATGGATGATGGTCGTATCTTTTGCTCATATCTTATGTTGTTTGCTCTGTTACTACAGCGTATCCGAACTGGGAGGTTACTATTCGATAACCAACCATAAGAGAATGTGGCTTGCAGTACTATTAGTACAATTGCCGCAGCGATTACGACCATTGTATTGATGAGGTAGGGGCAGAGAAGAGATTGTAAAGATTTGAACAGGGAATCAGGTTGGCGAGTTACCTGTTTCTAAGGAGCGCTATGCATATATGCATATAGCAACTAGATGATTGTGATTCAGGTTCGGATTATATATCTTCCTACTGTGGATACAATACTATTTCTACTGTCAGACCAAATATCGTCTAATTAGAACCAGTATCGAGTAGAGTTCATATTCAAAGATCATATCATGTGCTCATATTTGTTTGGATTTAGTCTATCAGCTTTCTAAAGGTACTTATCAAACCATTGCTTTGTGTTGATCCAAAAGTCTGACTCACTCATCACTAGATCAATTGCATGATCACAATCTTCATATACCAGAAGTTTTGTTGGTACATCCTTTGCCCGAAGAGCATGATAATACTCGATGCCCTGAGATGGGGGAACTCGTCTATCTTTCATTCCCAATGCCATGAGTGTTGGAGCCACTGCTTTATCCATATGAGCAATTGGACTCTTGTCCCACATGACATCTAGTTCTTCTTTTGTTGGAGTACGATAGTCTGAAAAGTTGTAATGACTGTCAAAATGGAGGATAAGTGGTAAGTCAGAGTGTATTATCGAGTAAGAAAGGACACAGCAAAAGTCTTACCCTGATCCAAGTGTTTCAACATAACACCAGTCTGGAATATCGGTTGCTGTTACCATTGATGCAATGTTCATGCAAGGATTTCTCATGGCTGCTACCTTGAAAATGTCTGGATGTTGACCGATACAGTGCCCAGCTAGGAAGCCGCCTGGTAGAGGATAAACAAACATTAGAGACCGAACACGAGAATAAAACACCACATACCATGCAATACACTCACCATGAGAACCACCACATATGCCCACTCGATCTGGGTCTGCAATCCCTCTATCAACTACCACTCGCACCGCTGCAACAACATCCTTGACATCTAATGAGCCGGCGGTACCAGCCAAACTTTCTAATGCCGATTGCCCGAATCCAGTAGAACCTCGAAAGTTCACATGAAGGACGGCATACCTTCCCTGCTTGCACAAGAAGCCATAGGTAGGAAAGTATGAAGTTGACATGCACGTATGAGGACCACCGTGTGGCACTACGATCAAAGGAAGCTTCTCGTCATCTCCCACGTCATCTGGAAGAAGTAGTATCATCCCTACTGGTACCTTAACATCTCCGTGCTCGGGCTGTGTGGTCATTATTTGGTAGCTAAATCCGTCGACTGAATTGCAACTCGTCTTTAGAGATGAGAATGAAGTGGATGATATTGGTGGTAGATCGGCCAGGACTTGAGAGGACACTGCATTTGAGGTATCCTCGATGAATGTAGGTGGCAAGTAGCCAAGTATTGTTGGTCGGTTTGATTCACTCTGAGATACAATTGCTCCTCCGTCATCTGTGAAACCTAAGAACTGTTGAGCCTTGCTATCAATACCATCTTCCCTCTTCAAGAGATCAAAGTTGATCGGAGATACGGATCCATCATCGAGTGATATTGCCACTATCTTATTGACAGAGCCCCATTCAGTAGTTGTGACAATGTACTTTCCATCTGGAGAGAAGCAGTCATGACGTAGTTGATGTAAGAACAATCCTGGAAATTTGATATCTGATACTTCCACTTTATCAATCTCTCGTTCTCCAGGTAACTGAACTACGTCTACCACAACTTTTCGTGAGCCATCCACAACTATTCCTTTATCCATATCCCAATCACTCATGTGTAAGGCCATACACCCCCCATGAGTATCAAACCCCTTCGTGTTGCAAAGATATGCTAATTTAGATGTACTTCCATCTGGTTTTGAGAATCTTGGTGATCGTGCAAGTCTATCATTTGGTGTAAGGCAGGTGTAGGAATCATCTTCTTTTGGTGTCGTTTCATTATCAGATGTTGAAAGAGTATTAAGCAACTCACTAACCGACGAGGCATATAATTTACATGGACGTTGGAAGCAGTAGATTGCTCCTAGTCGACGTGGCATTCCCTCTCCCTCACCAGCGTCCCATCCAGTATATACTACTGATGTTCCACAAGGGCTAAAAATTGGTTGTCCTAACACATACCCTTTCAATGTTGATGAATCATTTGCTGATCGAGGCACATTTTCCACTTTGCCAATCTTTCCCGTGTTAACATTTAAACAGAATAATGCAAGCAGTGCAGTTGCTCCATACTTTTCACCCCAATCCTCACTCTTTCCAACTCCTAATGTGTATTGACCACCAGCTATTGGACTATTACTTTCTTCTTCTTCTTTAGATGTTGCAAAGTAGGATTTAGATTTTGGTTTGTTTACTTCTGCAGTATAAACTAAGGCAGTCTCATCTGGACTCCAACTAATGCCACCAAACCAAGCAAAGTCTGTACAAACTGGTCCATGTTTCTCTGTTGGTAACAAAATCCGATTAACTAAACTATGACCATTATTTGTCCATATCTCAAACACAAATCGTTTACTTTCTGTAGATTTATCACCACTGATTGTTGGAGTATTCTCCTCTACTAGTATTGCAATTTTGTCACCAGTTGGAGATGGTATGCGTGCTTTAATCTTTGTTGGTAGTTCCATTGGAGGTGAGATAAATGGTGGTTGTTGATCATCAGTATTGCTTTGTGTTGTTGGTAGTGGTATGTTGTAGAGAAACTGACGTCTTGTGTTGGTATCAATATCTCGGACTGATCTGGTTGCTATAATATGTATAGAAATATAGTTGAGAGTCGAATAAAAACACACCATAATGACAATTGCAATTAAAGATATTCACATACCTGTAACTAATCCATTTCTCACATATACACTACTGAAGTCTACCGCAGCCGATATAAACTCCTGATATACCTCTGCATCACTACGATCGCCTTTATTGCTTTTTAATGAGGTCATACTACTTGAAGATTTGTTTCTATCAATAAAGGCTAGTGATACCTTCCTAATCCTAGTCCTATCCTGACGTGTTGTTAACTTTGGTTGATGAGATTGGTGCACAAAAGTAGAGAAGTGTTGTATCCTTGCCGATACGAGATTATTACTACCTAATATTAATAATACCACCGCCGAATACCAAAACTGCATAGTCTATCCCCAACCTCTATTGTTTAGTAGACACCTAACTATCGTAGGTATGTAGAGATATTGATAAACTAGTAGGCACAGGCTGATACTTAGTTATTATTACAACTAAGACTCTACCGTATCTTTACAAAGAAACAATCGTACGTGACAGCTGTCAATATGTCTCATTATCTTTGCAACTCTTTTACTAACAATCACCAAATAGTAGTCGATACTATACTGATCTATTAGATACTATACCAAGATGAACAACTACTCTGTTACTTCTATTGCAAAGGTCATTGCCTACTTCAGTTGTGCTGTTATACTTATCCCTGCGGGTCGAGATATTGTAGCAACACACAAAAGTATCCTCCCTGGAGATGATGAGATCATCTCATTATTAACAGTTCATCCAGCTGCCGCACAGTGGTTGTGGCCGATGTGGGGGTTCAACCATTGTGCATTAGTAGTTCTCAAGCTTCGGGCGGTCTATACTGATGATAAATTCATGCTCAAGTTCTTGTTTGCCACTGCTATATTCACAACTTACTTATTGATCGTATCGGAATCAGAAATGGTACAAGCTGGAGCATCGATGATGGGGTTCATTGTGATTTGTTCTCTCCAATGCCTCTCCTTGGGTTATTTAGGTTTCATTAGTGGTGGAGATGATAAAGCAAAGGTGCAATAGATATACGTATATATGTAACTCGTAATAACTGATGATCTATAATTGTTACTACCCGACGATGAAGAGTCTTCTAATCTGAACAACCTTATAGTATACCAACAGGATCAAAGTCTTCTAGGATATTTTCACCATGTACAGCCTCGAATTCTGCAGTACCATCTTTTCCTGCAAGCTCTATTATTGATTCCGGACCTGCAGGATGCTCTTCAACAAAGTCAGTCAAATCGTACACTTTGCCGTGTATTGCTATCCAACAATCCTCTTCTGTATTGTGTTGTTCTACATCATTCATGGTAAGTTTGGGTATTTCTATCGTCTGTTTATTCATTCCATCATTTTGATTTATCTGTTGAATAGAGGCACGTGGTCTGATGGGCACTTTTTTCCCGACTATCGTACCAAATACAGTGCATTCTAATAATGAATTGCCACCGAGTCTGTTGTCTCCGTGTACACCGCCAGATACTTCACCAGCAGCATGAAGTCCAGGAATAACATTCTTGTCTTCATCCAAGACATTACCTTGCTTATCAATAGTCAATCCTCCCATACAATAATGTAGGACTGGTGTGACAGTTCCTGCATAAAAGACTTCGTCAGATAAACTAGTTTGAGGGACACCTGAGAAAGATGTCTTGCCCCATTGATCTGTGCCATTCTCGGCATCATCTTGATATCTCTGAAGAGTACCCTTGAGTATCGAGGCCGATACATTCATCCACTTGGCAAGTTCATCAACACCATCAAGTTTTATTAACAAACCCTTGTTCATGTAATGATCGACATGCTTCCTTGCACCGTCAGCTGCTGAAGATGACAGCACAAGAGAAAAGGTAGGAACTTCACTATTGACATTCCATTTCTTCGATTGATCATATCTGCTATCATGGCTGAGCATCTTATCTGTGACATAAGCTCTCGTTCCCAGCTCATTGCAGAATCTACAAAAGAAACAACAGAGAAATAACAAGAAAGAAGAAAGTTAGATCTTTCTTGTCACAAATTACATAATATTGAGAATCTAAACATACCTTTTTCCACTTTTGTTCATCAAGATACCACCAACTCCACGCATGAGCTCTCCAGCCAATACCTTTCCTGGATTCGAAGGGTCTTTGGGGTCGACCCATCCCGTTGGATGAACTTGAACCTTCTCCATATCCACCAAGCCTGCTCCTACGGAAGTGCCAAGGGTAATTCCATCTCCTGTGCTAAATTCACCTGCCGTGGCCGGCATCTTCATAAGTTCTGGTCGGTACTGTTCCAAATAGGAGCCATGACTACGATCAGAGGCAAAACCTCCAGTGGCAAGGATTGTATTCGGTGCTGTAAGTGACAAGTGCTTATGTTCGCCATCCTTTGTCGTTGTCATGACATCGACACCAACTACTGCACCGTCATCATTCTTCGTGATATTTGTAACACGTGTATCCATGTATATTTTCAAGTTGCCAGTCTTTTCGTACTTCTTCACGGCTCGTTGGATGTTATATATTACCTCAGCACCGACCATACCGCTACTTGGACGGTGTGTACGCTTGTGACCGTGTCCACCGAGTTGAGCTAGAACTGATAAGTCGACGCCCACACGCTCCTTTAGCCATTGAACTGCCGACTCACTATTCTCAACCAATGTTTCAATCAAGTGCGATTTGGCTGATGAACCTGCTGATCTAGTAGTATCCGTTTTAAAGGTGTCGAGGTCATCACCATATGTTGAGTTTTGAGGACAGCATGCATTAATACCCGATGATGCCTTGTTGGAATTGCCTCCCATTCGCTTTTCCTTCTCGATCAAGGTCACTCGTCCTCCTCGATCTAAAATGTTGAGTGTTGCAGCCAAACCAGCAAGGCCAGTGCCTACAACAATGGCATCTGGCTCTCCATTATCAGAGCCAACCACAACATGACTATCAACGTTAGGCAGGAAGTTGAGAAACTTGCGTAAATCATTGCCATAATGCTTTGAAAGTACCATGAGATCGGGATTCCGTTGAAACGCCTGCTGTATGAGCTTGGCTTCTGATGATTCATCAATAAGTCCTTGATTTGCAAGAGATGAGACTGCACCCACGGCAGCATCCAATACGTCTACTCCATCTATCCCCGCTGTTGACGACGAAATGGAAGCACTACCACCAGTTGAACCCTCGGACTTTTCTAGTCTAGTATGAGTACTCCAATACATGCTTGTCAACTCTCTAACCTCTCGAACACTTTCAGACATTTTGGCAATTGTATTTAGAAACGCCACAATCTCATTCCTTGACAAGGACATGCCGATGATGTTGTCCGGTAGGAACAAGATCTTGAGTGCTGTGCCATACCCAAGCATTGCCATTTTACCATGCAACTTACATTGCTGACACTGAACACAGTCGAGGATGGAGCTAACATTATGGAATACACCCTTGAAATTCTCCTGTAGTGATATGGCAGTCTCTTGCTCCATTTCTTAGTTCCTCTGGAGAATAATTACTGTCATATCTCAAAGTACGACCACCCACACCTTGATGTCTTGCTGGCAAGGCATCTCGGACACTATTCATTCCAACAACCCACGTGTGATCTTCATGAGATGATCGTTGCCAATCTTTCTTTCCAGATGCCCAGTTGATTAGTGCCATAGCATATACACCTCTCTTTGGACCTTCATTACGAAAACGTTGCAGCTCTGGCAATCGCATAAATGAATCAGCTGCTGCCACAACTTGATTACACATCTCATTCCGTAGAGAATCATCCCAACGAGCAAATTCAGCTAGAATTGATACCTTGTCCTTGACATCAGATGCTTTTAAATCGTATGCAACCCCGTTTTCTAATGTCTGAAGCGTTGTCGATCTACCAATACCTGCATCAATGCCCACGGTACAAAGAAGCTTCTCACAGTACAATCGTAGTGGTTCGTGCACTACATTTGAAGGGCATGCCAACTCCGCAATCATTTCCATTGTGTTTTGCTGTAGAAGCTTTTGAACTTGTTGAGGAATAGCATCCATATCGACCAGTACTTGTATTCTATAGTCAGCCTCTGTAGGATATGTAGCAATCCTTCCCAATATACGTAAGGCGCAGCCAATCTTGTCAAGCACCCATACACCATCAAATAATCTCCACACTCCATATACCGCAGCACTTTTCTTTAATCCGTTCTTCTCATAATGTATTGTAAACATGTGAAGTGAAAAAGTAGGACTGCTTACGTCAAGATAATGGTTATGTTGTTTGATAATATCCAATGCCCTCAAAGAATACTCCTTGACAATTTCTTTAGCAGTTGGGTGCATACGTCTGTTCCCGCTTTGTTTGAGTTGCGGGAGAGGGATAATCAGCATCCCATTTTCATGTGAGAAGCAATGATGTTGCTGAATATTTGGATCAACTCCTCGTACTGGTGGAAGTGGAGGTAGTGGTCGGGAAGATGGAGTAGGTACCTCCTCATCTTGATAGACACAGTGTCTACACCTAGCAGATGCTGTTGATTCGTATTGTACATCATCAAACTGCCTGGTATCAGTTACTTCATTGGGTGATGAATTCCTGGTTGGAACTACTGCCTTTGGCGAATGAACACTAATACTATCATCACCAAACTGTTCTCCGGGATTAACATTTTCAATATTACCCACCTCACCATTGCCTTCAGGTAATTCCGCCGGTTGATCATCATGATCTGATTCCGATAACTCATCAGACCAATCACCAACTGGTATAAATGAAACATTATTATCATCCCCGATGCCTCCTTCATCCTCATTCTCATTGGATGATAAATTACCATCATTGTCATCAGAATTTTCTGATTGAATTGATATATCACTATCTAAATCAATCAACCCGGCACCCACCAATAACCTATTAACTTCTCTATATCTATAATTAACATTGGTTAGATTTGTTATTACCGATTGTAACAACTCAACCCCTTCAGTTCCAAAATTACTAAAACAATCTGCTACTTGTCTTTTTATGCAAGGATATTTAGATCTATTCCAAACTTCTTCATTGCACTGTGGAATACAGATATCTAATCTTTCTGCTAAGTCTTTTACCCGTTCCTGAGCGGTATTATCAATAATTTCACGGCACAATGTATAGGACTCGTCCTCATTATTAACATCCTCACCATTGTCAACATTATCCACACCATCATTTGGATTTTGATGATGATCATTCACCCCTACATCTGCCTGCATCGTGAACAGATAAGGGTTTCAATTCTATGTATTGGTAGTCGGTAAATGAATGTAGACGGTGGATGAAGGACGAATATAATATAATGCTTCTCTGATTAGATATCGTACATGGTCTATGTTAAACAATGCGCCAAGTTTTGTTAATCTCTTTATTATTCGTTAAAAATATTACAGTATCGTTTGCCCCTGGGCTACAAAGGGCTACTCCATAACATCTTTGAGTCATCTCATACTGATATCCTACACATACCTGTTCAGGGTTACTACAGCGGCCCTCCCCCCTCTAGTATCTATCCGTGCTAGTATTATCTCAATAAATATACATTAATATAACCGCCATAGTATTCAGCCAATGCGCCCACCGCACACCATATTCATTAATTCAGATAAGCCCAGATCCGAGTCATCAAAAACCAAGAAAATTTCAAGCAGTACTAGCAAAAGAAGTAGAGACAATAATATGGATAGCGAACGTTCACCACATCGCAGGAGAGATAGAGACGATAGGGATAGACATCGTAGTTCTCGTAGTAGACGTAGATCACGATCCCGTTCAAGGTCACGTTCAAGATCACCCGATTATCACCGTTCTTCACGTCGTTCAAGGAGCGGGAGTGGTGGTGATTATTCATCGCGACCATCCGGTATACCATCGGGTATGGGTCAATCAGTACAAGGAGGTAATAATTTATTAGGTACGGGTGGATCGGTACCACCCCTTGCTAATAATAATCTATCAGCCTACGCTCCACAAGGGGCAAATTACCAAGGAGGGCATATTACCGGTGGATTATCTGCACATGATAAGTTATGTCGTGAATTATTTGTTGGTAATACACCACCGGGAACATCGGAGGCATTATTAATGCAATTTTTAAATGGTGCCATGCGTCGTGTTGGATTGTGTGATGCTAATGCTACACCTATATTAACATGTCGGACGAATCAGAAATTCGCGTTCATTGAATTAGATGGTGTTGATTCAACTAATAAGGCATTGAATTTGAATGGTATACCATTTTTAGGGGCTAGTTTACGTGTTAGTCGACCGAGTAAGTATGCCGGGCCGCATATTCCCTCACAGACTTGGCAGCAGTTGACAGGACAGGCATTACCACCCGGGATAACAGCAGTTCCTGAAAATACTATTAGTATTGGTGGCAGTCCAGAAGAGAAGTTGATGCATGAATTATTCATTGGTAATACTACACCCGAGATGACTGGACCAATGATTACCGACTTTTTAGGTAGGGCAATGGAACAGGTTGGTTTAACAACAATGGCAGGTAATCCAATCGTTTCATGTCGTGTAAGTGCCAAATTTTCATTTATTACACTCCGTACAAAGGAAGAGGCAACGAATGCTTTGAATTTGAACAACATTCCCTATTTAGGAACACAGTTAGCTGTTAAGAGACCTACCAAGTATGCGGGACCGCCGGATAATCATGGTAACTGGGAAGATATCTTGGCAAAGTTTATGAGTGGGGAATTGCAATTGAATAATACACCAGCTGCTGCGGCTCCAATGGCTGCTGCTGCTGCACCAGTTGCCATGGCACCGGCACCATTGTCTGTACCAGCACCTGCTGCCGCCGTTACCCAACAGCCAAGTACTGTTGTTGAACTAAAGCAAATGCTCACCCTCGAAGACTTGAAAGATAATTCCGAGTATGAGGATATCCTCGAGGATACACGTGAAGAATGCTCTTCCTTTGGTACACTCAAGAATATTATTATTCCCCGTGACGGGCCGGGTGCTACCAAGATTTTCTTGGAGTATATGACAGTGGAAGATGCAGGCAAGGCAATTCAAGGACTTGCCGGGCGTACGTTTGATGGACGTAGGGTTGAGGCTATTTACTTTGATGTTATGAAGTTTCAAAATCACGATTATTCTGACTAATGCATTTCTTAGATTATCCTTCTTGCTGCTGTCTGTTTCTCTGTCTCTTTCTTTTGAGAGTGGAGATTTCTTCCCCATCTCATGCAGATACACGTGATATGGGGGGAATAGATAAGTAACAGAGATTTGTTTGACTGTTTGGGAATGGGGTGTTTTTGTTTCATATTGAGCAATCGTTTGTGTTGGGATTACATGTATTGATTAACCTTACTACTTTATTGCCCTTTTCAAAACCACGCTTTCTTTCTATCTATTGTTTACATGAACAAGAGTATATACTTACATCCTTATAAAGGTGAAGTGGTTTATCACACGGTTATGTGTTATTTTATATTGTTGGAAAATCCTAAACTTTTACATCTACCATCGTCTCCCCAGTCTGCATGTATGTTTGAGTTACGTTACGTACATTCAGAGGGATAGATAAGGCCTAAGTTCCACAATCTCTGCAACACAACAATCAATCCTAGATATATGTAAGTACGTCCAACCACCATTGCTCCTTCCAAAGATTGCATGATGATATGACGAGCGGCGAAGATGGCTTGAAAGATATGGTAGTATAATGAAAACAGGTTCTTTACAGTCTTAGTTTATAAGTTCAATTCTAATTGAAAATACTACTTGACTACTACTTCTCCGCGCTACCAGATGCAACGTCGTCGTCCACAACTGGCCATTATACTACTTGACTACTACTTCATTCTCCGCGCTACCAGATGCAACGTCGTCGTCCACAACTGGCCATTATACTACTTGACTACTACTTCATTCTCCGCGCTACCAGATGCAACGTCATCGTCCACAACCGGCCATCTAAAACATATAAGTGCATGTTCATATGTTGCACAACACTTTCAAAGTGAAGGCATTAGATAACATACGATCAATATGATACCCCCTAATATAACCCCCAATACGGAACCTCATCTCTTACTCAAACTCCTTCATCATTTCAGCATACTCCGCCTGACCAACTTCATGCTTTTTAGCAAAGTCCTGAGCTTTCTCCGATAGACTTTTCAGCTGGGCCTTGGGTGCCATGCTTGCCTTCTTGAAAATCTCTACAACATTGTGTGCACTAGACATAAGATGGGATACTTTACGTGCCACTCCAACATACTCACGCTTGATTTTCTGCTTGGATACCAACTCCTCTTCCAACTTCTCCTCAAGATCTACAGCTGTTTTCAATGTCCGATTGATGTTCTTATCCTTCTCATCGGCGGCAAACTTAAGATCACGAACGTTTTGATCATATGTTGTCTTGAGCGCAGCAAGTTGAGTCTCCAATTCAGTAGGAAGCTTCTCCCCTTCACTTCTCAAAAGAAGGATTTCAGTCTTCGTCTCTTCAAGCTTCTCTTGACTTTGTGTAATGGATTCATCATGTTTAGCCTCCTCCGAATCAATCGTTTTAACCAACTCTTTACGATCACTCTTCTTCTGATTAAACCTATCATTGAGCCTGCTAGCATACCGCTTTTGATCATCAGTATATTCAAGGGAATGACGGTTCTCTCCACCAAGGTCTACACCTCCATGCCATGTCCTGTTGATATCATCCAAGAATATCTCTCGATCAGTAGCCATATCATGAACATCTCCTTCATGAAGGTTATGTTTCTCCAAAATAGCGTAAGCAGACATCAAATTCTCCTTCTGTTGCTCAATAGATTCAGTTTGGATTGAACCGATTGATGATATGGTAGATTGTTCATCGCCATATTCCAAAGTACAGCTCTGAAGTTTCTTGCTGATGCCTAGAGGTTTCATGGCGCTCCTGGACACTGAAGACATGGCCACACTACCACCTAATCCCCTAGAAGGAGTTTTAGTATGATTGGCCATCCTAAGCGTCTGTGCGGAAGGGGGTGCTTTGAGCATACTCTGCTCCTCAGGAAGTTCAAAATCTTGTAGTGAAGGAAAACGGGTATTGTTGTTGTTATTCTCCTGCGCTTGTGGTGCAGGGGTGGCCTGATGAGGTAACTTGTTGTTGTTGTTGTAATCGTCCACGTTTTGTGGTGTCGGTGCTGCTGGAGGCGGAGGTGGTGTCGGCGGAGGAACTGCAGATGGTGCTACTGGAGGTATGGTAGATGATAATGATGATACCCAACGTGGATTGTTAAGTGCGGCACGGCCAAGGTTGGGGTCAATTAATTCAAGGCCAGGGACGTATCTGATCCATGATTCAGCATTATGTTTCTTCTTCGCTTTTGTTTGTGCTACTAATTGAGCCCAGGTTAGTAGAGGATTGTCTTGACGCTGACGTTCATTATTGAGATATTCCGCTCCTATTGATCGGATCTCATCGGCGGTGCAGTTAGTGGCAAGCTGGATATTGCTGAATATTCCTGACATATTAGATATTGATTTATTGATTTATGCGGCAATCACGCACACACACATTCACATGTCACGACATTCCGTCACATGTCACGACATTTCGCCAAAATTTCGTTACTCACGTCACGAAAGGTCACGAATATTAAATCTATCATTTATCATACTACATAGATAATAGACATAAGTGTAATAGGTAGGTAGTGGGTGTAGGTAACACTGGGAGAGTATATACATTGTAAGAAGAGAGTAATAATACATCCGATGATACATCAAAGTTCGCATATGATCGGGGCGGAGATACATCATCAACAAACAAAAAAGTGAGCTCATGTGGAAGAGATGCAATGAGACTGAGATGGTACGGTGTAGTCTGATATTGGTGCCTCATCGGATAGTCTCGGTAGGGTTGATATATCTATTAATGGTGTAGAAAAGATGGCTACATTAGATGAAAAACTGTTTCAAGATCCATCGCCAAAGAAGATTGTCGATTTGTATGCTTGTATGCTACTGTTGTGGAAAGATGAAAGATGATATGTGAAGGTTCCGAATGCGGTATGGAATTACCACAAGATATGAATCCGCAGAGCTTGGTTTAATTGGTTTGATCAATATGAATATGCCAACTATGAACTTGCAAATATTATTTATTAGGCAATTTCCTGGAGGGCACAGGTATAATCTTGGTGTGTTTGAGGAAAGAAATACGAACTTTGATCTAGCACAGAAACACTTTATGATAAAGCAGGACTGTAACAAAGGACACGATCATGCTAGAACAGTATCTGTGGACGAGGTGAAGAGGGTTATATCGCTGCTGCAAGAAGATGAGTCGCTATTGCAAAGCAGACAGTTCAAGGTGGGATTGATGTCTCAACTCACAACCCATACAATCATATAGATTGCAATACAATAAGATCTTAAACATGACGATGACCACAATACCAATACTGTCGCAATATTACTATTACTCCTTGCCTAGACACAAGAGGAGGCTAATGAAATATCCTTTAGTCGCAGAGGGAGAATGCAAAATCAGCACCATTTCTTTTCTTATGAACCTGGGATGTGCGGTCTCTATTGATGTTTGCAGATCCCAAGAAAAAGGAGTAATTCTACTGTGAGTAATTGTAAAGACCACAGTAGAAATTTGTGTAAGAAAATAAACGCTTAATTGAGTTGTTGTAGTCAAGTTATTGGTAGTCTCTCTCTATATATTTAAGTATTTAGTAACAGCTCATTCTCCATCTATAGTTGACGCAGAATATTACTATCACTAATTCGTTTCTAGCCTAGTAGCTTCTTTAGCTCAATAACTTTCTGCACATGTTCATTTAGATGACCTCTTCAAATTTGGAACCAAGTTCGGAAAGTGCCTTGTGTGCCTTGGCATAACCAGCAAGGAAATCGTCATTACTCTTGGCATACTTATCAGCAAATGGCTTGAATCCAGCATCCTTGAATAAGATCTTATCACTAGTTAACTTGAGTAATTCATCATCGGTGGAACTATCGGTAATGGTAGTAAAGTAGGAATTGTCAAATACCAACCATTCCTCAACCCAAGGTGATCCACCTGGTGTGTATTTATCGGTGGAACTTCCATCGGCAAGCTTGGTGGGTGTTCCGTCAGTAAACTTTGTCTTCTCGGCACCTAATCCAGATCGATCGGCATAGGCACGTCCAAAGGTATGGGCTCCACTTAATGCAACAATCTCTTCATCTCCCAATCCCATACGGTAGAAGACCTTACGTAAATGCCATTCAACGGCAGTGTCTTCGGTGGAGGCAGTGCCGCCTGGACCACCGAACTTACCTTCATCACCTGCCTCGGCATCGGGTAAGTTACCCTCTGGTGAGCATTGTTCAGGACTAGTAGCATCAACACGTCCATACTTCATATCAATCTTAGGACCGCCAGCCTCGACCTGATATTACAGTTTGAGTTACAACGCACATGAGATTATTCATATAATAGTTGATATATGAACGGTATGTTTACAATATACAATAACTTACAGCAGTTCCCAATATACCAGGATTGGTAACAAATCCATCAATTTGACCTTCTTCTAACTCTGCGTTACTTCGAATTTCCGATGCCATTGTTCCCAGACTATCAACCTCATCAACAATTACAGATACCCTGCCGTTCATGTGTGCCTCAAATGCACGAGCATCAGTTTCAACCATTTCTTTAATATGCCCAAAATTCTCGCCTCCGACGGTTAATATACGTATAGTTGTAGTTAACGTATCATCAATGTTGGTACATTGACAACATTCCTCTTCTATTGGTGTTGTGAATATACCTATATCGTTATTAATGGAAGAAGGTACTGTTATGGTATCATTACTAGCTGTATCTTGGGCATATATAACTGCTAAATTGCAAATGAGTAGTGATAGTCTAAGAATCATGTCTCTTTTAGATATCAAATTATGGGAGTTGCAAAGAATGTTGATATGGAAAATCTAACACACCTCGATACACTTTATTATGATCTCGCCGCCATCTATATTATCGCCCGCCAAGGCAAGATGGTCTCTCATACAATCGTGCCAACTAAATGTAAACACCTCAACCCACTATTATCGTACCTACAACATCCCACAAGCTTTTTTCTTAGAAAAGATGTTGAGACATTTATTTCTTCTTGAGGTGATCACGGTTCATCTCTTACAGAGGAGATGAATAATCTAATTAGAATCGTCATATTTAATGAGTACGAAGTATATCCCTGCTCTCCCTGATTGATTCAATGAGTTCAGCACTACCTTCTACATTGGTATTGGTCTTGTGACTAAGGGCATTTTGCCCGGTTATTGTATGTGACGTATGCAAGGGCATTTTTTCATCAAAGCCACTCAATGAGTCTTTGCAATAACACCAGGTCATCATCTCCCTTCTCCAAT